>X314_Red_Deer__coassemble_159_pt1 | contig 12638 bp, 9 predicted proteins | sample X314_Red_Deer__metabat2_high_PE_002 | metagenome-assembled genome bin X314_Red_Deer
GTATGGAGCATTTACACTGGATTGTTCGCTGACATTAGAAGAAGGACAGATGACAGGTCTGATTGGTCAGAATGGTGCAGGAAAGAGTACAACCTTTAAGAGTATTTTAGGTTTAATTAAGGCTGATAGTGGAACGACGAAACTATTTGGAAAAGAGATAAAGAAGCTTTCGAATGAAGAAAGAGAGAATATTGGAGTAGTGCTTGCAGACTCCGGTTTTAGCGGTTATCTGATGATAAAAGATATTGTTCCGGTTTTAAAAAGCATGTATACAAAGTTTAAGGAAGAAGAATTTGTTTCCCAGTGTAAACATTTTGGACTTCCAATGGATAAACAGATAAAAGAATTTTCCACCGGTATGAAGGCAAAATTAAAGCTTTTAGTTGCCATGTCCCATGAAGCCAAATTATTAATCCTGGATGAACCAACAGCAGGATTAGATGTAATTGCAAGGGATGAACTATTGGATTTGTTGCGGGAATATATGGAAAAGAATGAATGTGCAGTATTAATCAGTTCACACACTTCCGGTGACTTAGAGGGCTTATGTGATGACTTATATATGATTCATGATGGAAAAATGATTCTGCATGAAGAAACAGATGTGCTGCTTAGTGAATATGCTGTTTTAAAAGTGACAGAAGAACAGTATCAGAAATTAGATAAACAATATATCCTTCGGGAGAAAAAAGAAGGCTATGGATATTCCTGTCTGACAAATCAGAAGCAGTTTTATCTGGAAAATTATCCCCAGATAGCCATTGAAAAAGGAAATATTGATGATACGATTGTTATGATGCTAAAGGGACAGAACAAGAGGGAGGAGGCTTAAACTATGAAAGGTTTATTAATAAAGGACTGGCGTCTTTTGACAGGGCGGCGTAATTATTTCTTTATGGTAGTTTCAATTGGAATTATATTCATGTTTGTAAATGAGGACCCTAGTTTTTCAGTTGGATATATGACTATACTTATGGCAATTTTTTCCACGAGTACAATAAGCTATGATGAATTTGAAAATGGAATGGCATTTTTAATGACGCTTCCTGTGGGAAGAAAAAGCTATGTACAGGAGAAATATGTGTTTGGCATTTTATGTGCCGGAACTATGGCAATTCTTTCTACTGTATTGTCACTTGTGATTGCAGCAGTAACAGAGAGTGGAGCAGATTGTAAAGAAGCACTGGTGCTTGGCGGGGGAATGATTGGAAGTGCGATATTGATTCTTTCTATTATGATTCCGATAGAAATTAAATTTGGTGTGGAAAAAGGTCGTACTGCTATGGGAATTATAGGCGGAGTAGTGTTTTTAATTGTATTTGCATGTTCCTATCTTGGGGAAAAACTTTCTGTGGATATGACAGGTGTTGTTTCATTTTTGGCAGGAATGTCCCAGAGTGGTTTGGCTGCAATACTTGTAATTGCATTAGTTGTAGTAGTTTTTATTTCCTATTTTTTATCGGTCAGATTTATGGAACAGAAGGAGTTTTAATAGAGCAGATAAAAAACAGTAGTATAATGAATAAAAAAGGTTGACAAATGCTTACCTAAACAGTAATCTAAAAACAGATGGTAGGCAGACGTCAACCTTTTTGCTTATAGGAAATGTGAACGCGGAGTATGCGAAGCACATTTTTGTTTTGTAGGAAGTAATAAAAAGGAGGGAATTTATGCAGGTAAAATTATCAGATGCAGAATGGAAGGTTATGGAGATTTTATGGGAGAATTCCCCAAAAACAATGATGGAAATTACAAATGCTTTGAAAGAAGATACCGGATGGACAAAGCATACGGTAATGTCTTTTCTAAAGCGAATGGAAGAAAAGGGGGCACTGCACTATGAAGAAGGAGAAAGAGCGAAGCTTTATTATCCGGATTTAAAAAGAGAGGATGCGGTGTTACAGGAAACAGAGGAATTTCTGGACAAGGTTTTCCATGGAAAATTAGGATTGCTTCTTAATGCAATGGTGCAGCAAAAGGAGCTATCTGAAGAGGAAATTGAAGAACTGCATCAGATATTAGAGTCCGGTAACAGGAAAAAGAAATAGGTAGAGGAGAAAATGTATGTGGGAGATTGCAATAACAACATCGGTACTAATTTTACTTGTATTAGCTTTGCGGGGGATATGTCGCGGTCGTATCAGTATGCGGCTGCAGTATGGAATGTGGCTGTTAGTAGCAGTAAAGCTTTTAGTTTTTCCGGTGCCTTGGATAGAGAGTGATTTTTCAGTATTAAAATTATTTGAAGAATTGGGGCAAAAACAGCATGAAGTCATTGTAAATGATGAAACGGTTTATGAACCAATGTCAGGGCAGGAGGTGCTAAAAGGAGCTATCATCGGAGTAGAACCGGAGGACAGCCCTGTCTTTAAAAGGGAAGAGGGCATAGAAGCAGCTTTGGTTTCAGCAGAGACCATACGGTTTCAGGAAGTTTGTAAGGGCGTGGCAGTAATAGGAACCGTAGTTATGCTGCTGGTTCTGATTGGTTATAATCTTTCTTTTTGGTGCTATCTGAAAAGACATCGTATCTTTTATGAGAAAGTAGAAGGTAAACTGCCCCTATATCTGGTAGAGGGAATGCCATCGGCATGTCTTTTTGGAAAAGGGATTTATGTGGCACCGGAAATTGTAGAGGATGAAAAAAAGAAAAAACATGTGCTGGCCCATGAATATGCCCATTTTAAGCAGGGAGATATCATCTGGACCTGGGTGCGGGGAATCTGCCTTGCCTGCTATTGGTGGAATCCTGTTGTCTGGGTGGCAGCCTATGTATCAAAGCAGGATTGTGAGCTTGCCTGCGATGAAAAGGCTTTAAAGTCATTAGGCGAGGAAGAGCGAATTTCTTATGGTAAAACCTTAGTCGGTCTGATTCAGATAACAACAAAGCCTAAGGATTATTTTTCCATGACGACAACTATGACCGGCAGTGGAAAAAATATCAGACAGCGTGTGATGAGAATTGCAAATAAGCCAAAGACCTTGGTATCTGTATGCGGAGCAGCCGCTTTCTTTGCAGTTTTAGGATTGTTTTGTACGATTACCGCAGGGGAAAATACAAATTCTTATGAAAATTCAGAGGGAATTGCTGCAACGGAGAATACAGCCGCGAGTTTTGTATCAGATACGGAAACTACATATATTATGGAGGATAGCTCATGGGAGAGCAGTGAAGTATCTGCTGAGGATATCGCTTACACTGAGGAGAATATATCGGAGGGACATGTCTACGAAGAAGAGGAAGATATACTGGATATAGAGGATGCGAATATCATAGATAATACTTCATCCACTTATATAAGAAATTTAACGGATGAAGAACTGACAGAAGAATTTGATAAAATGCTCTTAAATACCGAAGAATATACGATTTTTGTGGAAAGTATTTCAAGGAGTGCAAAGGTAATCGATCGTTATCGTTTAAATGGAAATGATTACCAGCTTGAGTTGTCAGGACTTACAGCAGGTATGATACCTTGGGAATATGAAGAACAGTATGTGACAGCTGCCCTGGAAGGCAGAATTGAAATGGAGGCTTTCGCATTTGCGGAGGATTGCAAATATTACCGGAATACTTTATTTGACAGCTTTGGAATCGAAAAGGAAGAGATTGCCTTCGATGATTTTGCACAAATATTTGAAAAAACAGGGTCTAATTGTAACATCAGACTGAAGGACGGGAGGATTACAGAAATTGTTGCATTAACACCTTATACAGGAGTTGCTTATGCGCCATTGTATATAGACCACTGGTTTTATGAAGAGTTTAAAACAGAGGAATTTTATGAATTAAAGACTTCTTATGAAGCGGATATTTATCATGTGGCAGATGCCTCTTCTACAGGAAAGGAAAAAGAAGTGCTGGAGGTATATACCGGAAATGTAGGAGATGGTGACAGCGGTTATGTATTGCTAAATGTGCCGGGGAATAAGCCTTTTAGCATTGAAGCCCATACGGCAAGAGCGGGCTGGAACAATATTTATGTGACAAATATTGAGGGGAAAGACTATATTTTAACATTGCAGATAGATTCTCGTGATACCTATGGTGCATTTACCTATAATGTCTACAGCTTTGAAGAACAGACCGGAGAAGAACTGGCAGCAATACAATTAAGCGGCTCTACCTTTTCCTATGATAAGGAAAGCTTTTCTGAGGAAGCATTTTTGCTATGGGCAGATAGTATGGAGCAGTATTTGAAGAATGCCACATTATTACTTAGCACCCAGGAAGGAGAAGTGCGTACAGAGCAGGTAAATGAGTATGAAAAGTACAAGAAAGAGGCACTTCTTTCCATGATACGGGAATACTGGTAAAACTTAATAAAATCCTAAGGAAATCGAAATAGGTTCAAAAAGATTTTTTGACTTTGCTATGTTAAAATACAAATAGAAAAAGACAATATCAAATTGTTGAAAATAGTTGTCAATAAATAAAGTCTGAATAATAGCATAGTCAAAGGAGGTACGCTTATGAAGAAAACCATGAGAGAGAAAAAAGAAGCAAGAGTCCGTATTTGTATTAACATTGTGATTTTATTAATAGCGTCCCTTCTGACCTATGAATATGTTATAAAGGATTCTTTACCGGTAGAAACGAATCTGACTGCTCCGGGAGAACTTGCGGAAGTAGTGGAGGAAAATGAATCATAAGTACTGGAAAACCAGTGTATATGCGGTGTTTCCGGTAATCTTCATAGAAAATTAAGATAGAAATTAATTTCCATATGAAAAGGGATGTGCTAAAATAGGTATGTTTTGGCACATCTTTTTTTACTTTATTAGGAAAAAACATGTCACGCTAAATTGCGAAAGTTCCTTCTATGAAGTAAAAAATGCTCCGCAGGATGCGCCAAGAATTGGCAGATATTAGAAAGGGCATTATTTGGAAGATGGAACTTGAAAAGACTAATAAGAAAAAATACATAGAAATTATTATAAATTTTGCAGCACTATTTTTATTTCCAATTGCAATTTTTTATCTGATGGAATGTTATACCCATAATCCCTTAGAGGAAGTAAGAGCATGGGCGCAAGTGTTTAATATCATATTATTTGAAATGGTGGCGTGGCTGTTCTTTTTCTTAAGTGGCAGCATTCGTTTTGCCATTCGTACAGAAGCAATAATTGCTATGATATATGGGCTTGCAAATATGTATGTGGCCCGTTTTCGAGGAAATCCGATTGTGCCTTGGGATATTTTTTCATGGAAAACGGCAGCAAGCGTGGCATCAAATTATGATTTTAAACCGGATATGAGAATTGTTGTTGTAACATTGATATTTCTTGCGATCATTGTACTGCTGCAGTGGCTGAAAATTAAGATAAATCAGATAAAGCTTTGGAAAAGACTGCTTCCGGCAGCAGGTGTCGTGCTTGTGCTTGTGCTTTTTGCAGGGCGGCTGCAGGATGAGGGATTTCAGACAAGTCACAAATTATATCCATTTTTATTTACTCCGGCGCACATGACAAATGTGAATGGAATTGCAGTTACCTTTGTGATGGATTTGGCATATGTGTCAGTAGAAAAACCAAGCGGTTATAATGCAAAAGAAGCGCAGGGAATTTTGGATTCCTATCAGAATGCAGGTGGGGATACTGCAGAAAATTATGAAACCAAACAGGAAGACCTTCCAAACATCATTGTAGTGATGGATGAGGCATTTTCAGATGTGGCTGCTTTGGGTGATTTTTTACCATCAGAGGATTACATGCCATATCTGCACAGTTTGCAGGAGGGCGTGGAAAATACAATTACAGGAACCGCAAATGTGTCAGTGTGCGGAGGAAATACCGCAAATTCAGAATTTGAATTTTTAACAGGAAATACCATGGCATTTCTGCCCCAGGGAAGTATTCCGTATCAGCAGTACATTACGGATGAAATTGAGGCATTGCCATCACATTTAGCATCCTTAGGTTATCAGACAGTGGCGACACATCCTTATGGAGCAACCGGATGGGAACGGGATACCGTATATCCTTTGCTTGGCTTTGCAGACAGCATTTTTAAGGATGAATATTGGAATGCCTCTTATGTAAGAAAATATGTCAGTGACGACAGCTGTGTGGATAAAATTATTGAAATTTACGAGGGTAAACAGAAAAATAAGCCGTTATTTGTATTTAACGTAACCATGCAGAATCACGGCGGTTATACGGATGAATATGAGAATTTTCATCCATTTATCAAGGTCAATAATGTAAAAAGTATTTCTTTAGAACAGTATCTTTCTTTAGTAAAGCTTTCAGATGAGGCTCTTGAGAAGCTGATTACTTATTTTTCAAAGGTGGATGAAAAAACGGTAATCGTATTTTTCGGAGACCACCAGCCGAATGATACGGTAGCATCCATGATTATAAAATTGAATGGAAGTTCAGTAAGTGAATTAAATGAAGAAGAATTAAAAATGCGTTACGAGGTTCCGTATGTTGTCTGGGCAAATTATGATATTGAGGAAAAAACAGATGCGGATACCAGTTTAAATTATCTGGCAGCCAATGTATTAAAAGCAGCGGGAGTTCCGACTACAGATTATCAGAATTATCTATTAGAATTGGAAAATACCTATCCGGTGATTTCTGCAATGCGTGTAAGAAAAGCAGACGGCACAGACACGAATGCCGTGAAGGAAAAAGAGGGATTGCAGGAGTATCAGAAATTGCAGTATTACCAGCTATTTGACAGGGATGTGGAGGATTGACAGCAAGATGTTAAAAGTAAGTGAAAAATGGGAAAAAAGAATACCGCTTTTGGCGTGTTTTGTATTTCCCTTATTAATAACGATGATTGTTTGTATTGCCCATGAAGTATTTCCATTTGGTGACAGGTGTATTCTTCATGTGGATATGTATCACCAGTATTGTCCGTTTTTTACAGAATTTATGGATAAATTGAAATCAGCAGAGAACCTGCAGTATTCCTGGACAATCGGACTTGGCTCCGACTTTGTATCGTTATTTGCGTACTATCTGGCAAGTCCCCTAAACTGGCTGATTGCAATTTGTCCAAAGGGATTTGTCATTGAATTTATGACAATTTTGGTAATACTTAAAATCGCACTTTGCGGATGGAGCTTTGGTTACTATTTAAAGCATCATTTTAAAACAAATCATTTTGCTATCTGCATTTTTGCAACCGCCTATGCGCTGTCCGGTTTTATGGCAGCTTATGCATGGAATATTATGTGGACGGATTGTCTGGTACTCGCGCCACTGATTATTTTAGGGTTAGAGCGTTTAGTTGATGAGGGAAAAGCCGGGCTTTACTATGGAACACTTGCTGTGTCAATCTTATCAAATTTTTATATATCCATGATTATCTGTATTTTCTTAGTGCTTTATTTTTTGATTTTATGGATAGAAAAGAAAAAAGACTGGGTAAAAACAGCAGCGCGTTTTGCATGGTATTCTCTTTTGGCAGGGGGAACAGGGGCAGTGCTTTTGATTCCTGAGGCGATTGTGCTTGGAATGAGTGGTTCTTCGGGAATATCCTTTCCGGATACAATGGAATGGTATTTTAATATTGTGGCAGAGCTTGGAAGGCACTGTGTAATGACAGAAAATTACACCAGCCGTGACCACTGGCCAAATATATACAGCAGCGTTTTTGTACTTTTATTGTTTGTGATGTATCTTTTAAATAAAGAGATTTCATGGAAAAAGAAGCTGCCGCGGGTTTTATTTTTAGGTCTTTTTGTTGTCAGCTTCGCAAATAATATGCTTGATTTTATCTGGCATGGATTTCATTTTCCAAATTCACTGCCGGGTCGTCAGTCATTTTTATATACGTTCCTATTACTTGTCATTGGTTTTGAGGTTTTGCTAAAAATAAAAGGCAGTAAGGTATGGCATGTTGTAGTGGCACTTGTTACAAATGTTGCATTTTTCATGCTTTCCTATAAGCTGTCCGATGAAAGCCTTGCAAACGTAGATGCTTTTCTTTTAACAGATGTGCTTCTGGTGTGTTATGGAGCGTTGTTTATTCTTTATCTGATTGGAAATGTCAAGCAGAGGCAGTGGATGTTTCTTGTGGCAATGCTGCTGGCGGTGGTGGAACTGACGGTACATTTTAATATCGAGGGGCTTGGTACAACAAGCAGAACCGATTATGTTGCGGACTTGGCAGATTATGAGAGTGTGCTAAACGAAATCGAGGAAAAAGAAGCCGCAGGAAGTGAGACGGGGGTATATTTTTACCGTACTGAAAAGTTAGAGCGAAAAACAAAAAATGATGCTGCATTATCCGGTTTTTATTCTGCAACACAGTTTTCTTCTTTGATGAATATTAATGTCAGTCATATTTACCAGGATTTAGGAATGGAAGGTGGAAAAAACTTTTATTGTGTGAATGGTGCAACACCACTCATTTCCTCTATGTTGTCCTTAAAATATGTGATTGCGGATAATGATATGGAAGAAAACCCGATTCGAACCTTAGTGACTTCTAGTGGTGATACTTATCTTTATGAGAATGAGTATTCCCTGCCATTAGGCTACATGATTGATGAGAGCGTTGCCTATGGCTGGGAATATGATGGTGAGGATGAAATAGAAAATCAGAATCAGCTTGCATCTTTGTTAGGGGCAGAAGAACCGATGCTTACGGAAATTGATTCCAAATCAGCAGTAGGTGTGTCTACAATTCCGGTTACAGAGGATGGTTATATTTTTGCAACCTATGAAAATATAGATACGGATAAACTGACGGAAGAAGTCAGTGACGGACGAACAAAATCCTTTACGAAAGCTTCTCATGGATACACGCTGGATTTAGGCTATTGTCACGCAGGTGATATCATCGAAATTAAAAACACCGGCGAGGAAATTGTAGAGATTACAGCGTATGTGTTAAATCTTGACAGTTTTGATACTGCTTATCAGAAATTAAATGAGCAGACAATGGAACTGACACATTTTGAGGATACCAATATCCGGGGAACCATTGACGTGAAAAAAGCCGGAAGACTTGTTTTTTCCATTGCAAAAGAGGATGGTTGGACACTTTATGTGGATGGCGAAGAGGTAGAATCAGAAATGTTTGCAGAAGCATTTATCAGCGTTCATTTGGAAGAAGGAATGCATGAAATTGAATTAAAATACGAGACACCTGGCTTGAAAACAGGGCTGAAAATCAGTCTCGTATGTGTGCTTTTATTTGCTGTAACCATGATAATCAAAAAGAAATGCTTTTCAAAGAAACAGGTTGAAGTGAAGCCGGCAGAATAGATATTAAAAAAATGTTCGGGATTGCTTTTGGGAATCTTAAGAATTTTAAGAAAGATTTTACTGATAAGTCATATTCTTGTCACATAATGCTGTTAAAATAAATTTGTTCTTAAGAAATGGAGCTGTTGAGTTTGCATCATTGGCGGGCGCTGTCAGTTCCGACTAAAAATAATCCGGCGAAACGGTTTACTGCATAAATAAAGGGAAGAGAAAACCTCTGCATGACTTTGAAGTGACAACAAAGTCGTGCAGAGGTTTTTTTGTTTTATGTTATGACTTTAATTGTGCGAGTTCTGCCTAAAGCACAGCGATAGTTTTACGCAGTTTGGTTAAGATATGTCCTATTTATTGTACAATAAAAATATTACACTCCAATTAACAAATGAAAGTGATTCGGAAAAAAGGAGTGTATTTGTATGAAGGGATATGTCATTGAAGCAGGTTATATGGGGTATGTAGATGGAAATTATATGTTATTTGCAGACGAGGAAGATTATCGCGAATATTTTGAAGAATGCCGGTAAAATACGAGTATAAATCCATTGAAATAAAACGGGCTGGGTGTTAAGATATTCACAGAGTAAAATTATTCGGCGGGAAGGTTTATCGCTAGAAGGAACGTGTTTAATGCGGGAATGTATTAAGACACATTTATTGTAAGAAAGGCAGTGAATATCATGACAGAAAAAGAAATTAAAGTTTATGACAGCAGAGACAGTGAAATTGAATTTCGTCCATATGAGCATCATGCGAAATATTATGAAACAGATCAGATGGGAATCATTCATCATTCCAATTATATTCGTTGGATGGAAGAAGCTCGTATGGATTTGATGGATCAGATGGGACTTTCTTATAAAGAAATGGAAGCAATGGAAATTATCAGCCCTGTGTTATCCGTTTCCTGTGAGTATCACAGCATGGTACATTTTGATGATATAGTAGTAATTGAAACAAAATTAATTAAATATAATGGCATTAAAATGGAACTTGAATATCGTATGATAGATAAAGAAACAGGAGAGCTTAGAACGACAGGAAGAAGCTCTCATTGCTTTTTAAATCGTGCAGGCAGACCAATTTCTTTAAAACGCTCTTATCCGGAAATTGATACAAAGTTTTTTGAATTTGCAGGAAATTAAGAGATTTTGTGCCTGCCCAAAACACTAAGTGTTTCTATATTGCAGGAAATAAGGGAATGCTAATTTAAGACAGCACTTGCTGTCTGTAAATGTTTGCAGAATTTTAGAAAGGGCCTATTTATTGATATGATACAGGAAAGATTATCCCTGCTTCGTGCAGAGATGAAAAAAAGAGAGATAGATATTTATGTTGTTCCAACATCAGATTTCCATGAGTCAGAATATGTTGGAGAGTATTTTAAAGCAAGAAAGTTTATTACAGGTTTTACCGGTTCAGCGGGAACAGCGGTCATTACGATGGAAGAAGCCGGACTTTGGACTGATGGACGTTATTTCGTGCAGGCACAGAATCAGTTAAAGGGAAGTACTGTGACACTGTTTCGTATGGGGGAAGAGGGCGTACCTACAGTAGATGAATATATTGAGAAAAACTTAAAAGAAGGCGGTCGTCTCGGTTTTGATGGACGAGTTGTAAACGGAAGATGGGGGCACCAATTAGAAGCGATTGCAGTTAAGAAAAAAGGCAGCCTTCATGTAAACGAAGATTTAATCGACCTTATCTGGACAGACAGACCGGCATTATCTAAAGCACCGGCATTTCTTTTGGAAGAGAAGTATTCCGGTAAAAGCACGAAAGAAAAAATTACAGAGATTCGTGGGAAAATGGCAGAGGATGGAGCAAATGTGCATATTTTAACCTGCCTTTATGACATTGCGTGGATTTTAAATATCCGTGGCGGTGATATAGCACATGTTCCGGTGGTATTATCTTATCTTGTGCTGACAGAGACAGAATGTATCTGGTTTTTACAGGAAGAAGTGTTAGATGATACAATTCGGGCTTATCTGAAGGAAAATCAGATTCAGACAAGACCATATGATGGAATTTATGAGTATGCATCGGAAATTTCAACGGATGCAGTAGTGCTGATGAACTGCGGAGAGACAAATTATAGGATTTGCAGCAGCCTGAAAAAAGAAATCCGTGTTGTGGATAAGCCCAATCCATCTTTGTTGATGAAATCCATCAAAAATCAGACGGAAGTGGATAACACAAGAGCTGCTCATATAAAAGATGGCGTAGCATTTACAAAGTTTATGTATTGGTTAAAAAACAATATTGGAAAAATCCCAATGACAGAAATTTCTGCTTCTGATTATTTAGAAGCACGACGCAGGGAACAGGAAAACTTCATTGATTTAAGCTTTGGAACGATTTCTGCCTATGGAGCAAATGCGGCAATGATGCACTATTCTGCAACACCGGAGACGGATACGGAATTAAAACCGGAAGGATTTTTACTGGTGGATTCCGGTGGACATTATTATGAGGGAACTACAGATATTACAAGAACGATGGCGCTCGGACCGATTACAGACGAGATGCGTCTTCATTTTACAACTGTGTGCCGTTCAAACTTAAATCTTGCGAACGCAAAATTTTTATATGGATGTTCCGGTTTAAATTTAGATATTCTTGCCCGCGGACCGCTTTGGAGCATGGGAATTGATTATAAATGTGGTACAGGTCATGGTGTTGGATACGTGTTAAACGTACATGAAGGACCGAATGGTTTTCGTTGGAGAGTGGTTCCGGAACGTAATGACAGCGGTGTATTAGAAGAGGGTATGATTACAACAGATGAACCTGGTGTATACTTAGAAGGAAAATATGGTATTCGTACCGAAAATGAACTGGTCTGCCATAAAGCAGAGAAGAACGAATATGGTCAGTTTATGGAATTTGAAAATATCACTTATGCACCGATTGATTTAGATGCCATTGACCCGGAAGAGATGACCGGGCGGGAGAGAAAGCTGTTAAATGCTTACCATAAGAAGGTATATGAAGTGCTTTCCCCTTACATGACAGAAGAAGAGAATGAGTGGTTGAAAAAGTATACAAGAGCCATATAAGTAATAGAGATTGGAGACACCGTAACATGAGCGAAAAGCTTGTTTTGATAGATGGACATAGTATTTTAAACAGAGCATTTTTTGGAATCCCGGATTTGACGAATTCCGAAGGACTTCATACAAATGCAGTGTATGGGTTTTTGAATATTCTGTTTAAAATTTTAGAGGAGGAGAAGCCAAATTACCTGACAGTGGCTTTCGATTTGTCTGCACCGACATTTCGCCACAAGATGTTTGCAGAGTATAAAGGAACAAGAAAACCGATGGCGGATGAATTACGCCAACAGGTTCCGGTCATGAAAGAAATGCTCTCTGCGATGGGCGTAACTGTGGTGACGAAGGAAGGATATGAGG
>X314_Red_Deer__coassemble_160_pt1 | contig 12623 bp, 10 predicted proteins | sample X314_Red_Deer__metabat2_high_PE_002 | metagenome-assembled genome bin X314_Red_Deer
AAACTTTCCGCGAGGATGCGCATAAATGTATATGGACGTGTGGTTAAGTTGACAAGTAAATTGAAAAGGCGTATTATGCAATTAGTACTAAAAAAGCTGGGAAAGTAAACGGAAAATGATAAAAATGACGAAAAAACAATTGCAATGCTTGTGTAAACAACTAAAAATGGAGGGTGAGCTATGAAGAAATCTGTGCAAAAATAAGAAAGCGTAATGGAAATTAATGAGGTAAATGCGGTTGTGACTCAGGAAACAGCCTGCATGGAATCTATTTCCGTTGCAACAGAAAAATTGCTAGAGCTTACCGGAGACTTGAAAACATGGTAAGTGAATTCAAATTGAGAGGGGAATCGTAATATGAAAAGCAATGGAACAGCAAAGCTCCCGACGAAAGCGGGCTTGATGATTAGATTATTAGTGTCAGCATACCTGATTTATATTATATATTCTATGAGAGATGTTGGAACGAGATACAGTGGCAGAGAGTTGGGATTTTACATAGCAATACTGGTTATTTTCGCAATTTGTGCATTGTTATTAACACTATTTTCTATACGCGATTTAGTAAAAGGCAGATATGCAGACGGAGCATTGGATGTTGAAATGGGTAAAGATGTATCGGAAGAAGAGTAGTGGTATAGCAAACGAATTGTACGAAAATTTACGAAATTGAACTAAAAAGCGTGAAAATTGTGCACAATAACATGGAAACTTATTGACAGAATTGATAAATTGTTATAATATACAAATACGAAAGAAAAATAGTGCGAAAGTAATGGTGTTAATCAATGAAAAACAATGGCAAGGAGGGGAGAAAATATACAAAATAAACAAAAGTAGTTAAAGTAACATAGTACAGTATCGTACAATTGTACGAATTGTAAATAAACTAATATGTATTGGGAGGAAAACATATGAAGAAAAAAATTGTTGGAGTGTTACTTAGTTTAACTATGGTAGCAGCATTACTGACTGGATGCGGTGGCTCAGATGATGCTTCTGCAGGAGCAAACAGCAATGCAGCGGGAGAAGAAAATGCAGGCGATGCTACAGGAGAAGGTAAAAAAGTTGGTGTAGCAATGCCTACACAGTCATCTGAAAGATGGATTAACGATGGCGCTAACATGAAATCGCAGTTAGAAGAACTCGGTTACGAAGTAGATCTTCAGTATGCTGAAGATGATGTACAGATGCAGGTATCTCAGATTGAGAATATGATTGCAAGTGGCGTTGATTGTTTGGTTATTGCATCTATCGACTCTTCTGCTCTTGTTAATGTAGAAGCACAGGCAAAAGAAGCTGGTATTCCAATTATTGCTTATGACCGTTTATTAATGGATACAGATGCAGTTTCTTATTACGCAACATTCGATAACAAAGGTGTTGGTACAGCAATTGCTAAATACATCGAAGAGAAGAAAGACCTTCCGGCAGCACAGGCAGCAGGCGAGTCTTACACAATTGAATTTTTTATGGGTTCCCCAGATGATAACAACGCTAAGATGTTATACGATGGTATCATGGAAGTATTACAGCCATACCTTGATGATGGAACATTAGTATGTAAGTCAGGAAGAACATCTTTCGATGATACATGTATCTTAAGATGGTCTCAGGAAACAGCTCAGCAGAACTGTGAAAACTATTTAACAGGCTTCTACGCAGATGAAGATCTTGATATCGCTTGTTCCGCATTTGATGGATTCGCATATGGTATTAAAGCAGCTCTTGAAGGTGCTGGTTATACAGATGCAAATTGGCCTTTAATTACAGGACAGGATGCAGAGCTTATGGCAGTTAAGAACATTATCAGTGGAAAACAGACAATGTCTATTTACAAAGATACTCGTGTTCTTGCAGCTAAATGTGTAACAATGGTTCAGGCAGTGCTTGAAGGTTCAGAACCTGAAATCAACGATACAGAGCAGTACAATAATGGTGCTATTACAGTTCCTTCTTATCTGTGTACACCTGTTGCAGTAGACGTTGACAATTACAAAACAGAAATCGTTGACGGCGGATATTATACAGAAGAACAGTTGGCAGAATAATTAGTGACAAAAGTTTGAGGCGGCGGCTCTGGTCGTCGCCTTCTTAGTTACGCCAAGGCGAGTGAGGATAGAGGCGGGCTTGCTCGCAAAATATCTAAGCGCGCCCCGTGACAATGAGAAATACGCACAAGGCAGTTCCTTCTCGTTTATGCAAAGCGTTTTTCTCGTTGGCAGAAAATAAAGAAAGGAAGCGATGCGGATGTCTGATTATATCTTGGAAATGAATCACATAATAAAAGCGTTTTCCGGTGTTAGAGCGTTGGATGACGTAAATTTAAAGGTGAAGCGTGGAGAGATACATGCATTATGTGGAGAAAATGGTGCGGGTAAGTCGACGCTGATGAATGTATTATCCGGTGTTTATCCTTTTGGAAGCTATGATGGAGATATTGTTTACAATGGTGAGGTTTGTAAATTCCATAGTATCAAGGAAAGTGAAGCAAAGGGCATTGTAATTATCCATCAGGAACTTGCTTTAAGTCCGTATCTTTCTGTTGCAGAAAATGTATTTCTTGGAAATGAGCAAACTTCTGTAAAAGGAGTTATTAACTGGACCGAGACAAGAAAAAAAGCACATGAGATGCTGGAAAGAGTTGGCTTGGGAGACGAAAATGTTAATGTTCCGGTAGGAAGTTTGGGGGTAGGAAAGCAACAGCTGATAAAAATTGCAAAAGCAATGGCCAAAAAAGTAGAGCTTTTAATTTTAGATGAGCCTACAGCAGCTTTGAATGATGAGGAAAGCAGGAAGCTTCTTGAAATCATGCTCGAATTGAAAAAACAGGGAATTACCTGTATTATCATTTCACATAAGTTGAATGAAATCAGCTATGTAGCAGATGCTATTACAGTAATTCGTGACGGGCATACAATTGAAACATTAGAAAAAGGAAAAGATGATTTCTCAGAAGACAGAATCATTAAAGGAATGGTTGGTCGTGAACTTACAAATCGTTATCCAATCAGAGAGGGAGTAGAAATTGGTGATACGATTTTCGAGGTAAAAAACTGGAATGTTTATCATCCGGATGATCCTGAGAGACAGATAATAAAAAACGTAGATTTACATGTAAGAGCAGGTGAAGTAGTTGGCCTTGCGGGATTAATGGGAGCAGGAAGAACAGAGCTTGCGATGAGTATCTTCGGTAAATCATATGGTCAGAAGATATCCGGAAGTCTTTTTATCAATGGAAAGGAAGTACATATTAAAAATGTAAAAGAGGCTATTGATAGTAAGCTTGCATATGTATCAGAAGATCGAAAGAATTATGGACTTGTCCTGATTGAAGATATTAAGAAAAATATGACAATGGCGGCACTGCGAAACTTCTTCTCAAAGAATGGAATTGTTAATAGTAATGATGAAATTCTTTCGGCAGAGGAGTATAAGAAAAAGATTAATGTAAAAGCAAATTCCATTAATCAGACAGTAGGTTCGCTTTCCGGTGGTAATCAGCAAAAAGTCGTATTGGCAAAATGGATGCTGACACAACCGGACGTACTGATTCTGGATGAGCCTACGCGAGGTATTGATGTAGGTGCAAAATATGAAATTTATTGTGTAATTAATGAACTTGCAAAGTCTGGTAAGGCAGTTATTATTATTTCTTCCGAAATGCCTGAAATTATAGGTACTTGTGACAGAGTATATATTATTAATGAAGGTCAGATTGCAGGAGAATTAGGAAGCGAAGAGATTTCGCAGGAAAGAATTATGCAATCTATTATGGCTCATAACAGAAAGGATGATCGAAATGAATAATAAAAAAGTAGTTAATCTAGATATGAAGCAGTATGGCATGTTCCTTGCACTTATTGCGATTTATATTGTTTTTGCGCTTATGACAGGTGGAAAAAACTTATCACCTGCGAATATTAACAACTTAATTATGCAGAATGGCTATGTTGTTATTCTGGCAGTTGGTATGTTGCTTTGCGTATTAACCGGTAACGTAGATCTTGGTGTTGGTTCTGTAGTTGCTTTAACGGGTGCAACAGCCGGTATTATTATGATCGACTATAAGATGAACATGTGGGTAGCAATTTTGGCAGCATTAGTAATTGGATTACTGGTTGGTATGTTTGCAGGATTCTTTATTGCATACTTATCTATCCCACCATTCGTAGTAACATTGGCAACCATGTTAATGGGGCGTGGACTTACATATACTTTATTACATGCGCAGACTAAAGGTCCTCTTCCGGATGATTATGTATTTATTGGTGCAGGCTTCCTTCCAACAATTAAAGTTCCATTTGGAAATGGCACAATCGATCTGGTTAGTATTGGAGTGGCAATTATCGTCAGCATTATCTTAATTTTAGCAGAAATAAAAAGTACTGCTACAAAGAAAAAATATGGTTTTGCATTAAATCCATTATGGCAGACAATTATGAAGCTGGGAGTATTTTTATTCATTATCTGGTTCTTCTTCTATAAGTTGGCACGTTATAACGGACTTCCATTTGTTCTTGTAATCATGGCTATTTTAGTTGGCATTTATGTATTTATTACAAGCAAAACAGTAGCTGGTCGTCAGATTTATGCATTAGGTGGTAATGCAAAAGCAGCAAGACTTTCCGGTATTGATACAAGAAAAGTATTCTTCTGGGTTTACACAAATATGGGTGTCTTAAGTGCAGTGGCTGGTATTGTTCTTTCTGCACGTAACGCTTCTTCTACACCAAAAGCAGGTGATGGATTTGAAATGGATGCGATTGCTTCATGTTATATTGGTGGTGCCGCAGTAGCCGGTGGTGCAGGTACAATTGCCGGAGCAGTGGTAGGAGCATTTATCATGGGTATTCTGAATAATGGTATGTCATTATATGGCTGGTCAACAGACATTCAGAAAATCGTAAAAGGTGCAGTTTTACTTGGAGCTGTAACAATAGACATTTTATCCAAACGTAAAAAGGGTTAAGTGATAATTGAAATAATGTAAAAAAGTCTTCTGCAGAGAAATAAACTCTGCAGAAGACTTTTTTGCTTTATGGAAAGCCCTTGTCCCGCTAGTGAATAAGAAGCTTGCAAGGGAAATTTTTTCCTGTTCTACAAAAAACGGATATGCCACAGCCGGCATATCCGTTTGAATTGTTATGTAGTTTATGAGAAAAAGGCTAATATTTTATGCCAAAGAGAAGATTTGGTGTAAGTTGCCGGTTCACAGTACATGTAGCGCTCTTCACGCATCCATTTTGGAAGATTCTGTTCATTTGCACTTGTGTAATCATCAAAAAATAATGTTGTCATAAAAAACGCCTCCTTTAATTTTTATAGAGTACCGATGTTTCCTGCAATCGGTGTTGTTGTTTCTTCTTGATATAATAATAACAAATCTGTATATAAATCCAATGGTTTCGAGTCCTAAAAATTACATTACTAATATGTGCTATGAGCACAAAAAGATGCTATAATAATATCAAAATATGGAGAAAGAATAGTGGATAATTGTGCGATAGCTACATGTGTCCGTTAAAGAAAGACAAAAGGGGAGGCGTGTGTTTTGGGATTTACAATTCAGGATATGTTATTGTTGTCACAGGACAGATATCAGATGAGACTGATAGGTGGGAAAAGAGGCTGGGCAAATTCTATCAGCTGGGTGTTGATGTTAGAAGATACTGCAATTATTAATACCTTTGCCGGAAAAGAACTGGTCGTGACGACGGGATTGGGGTTTGATACCGAAGAGAAGTTATTAGAGCTTGTAGAGAAGCTGGTAAGCCGTCATGCATCCGGATTGATTTTTAATACAGGAAAATATATTATGGAAATACCAAAGGTGGTACAGGCATACTGTGATGAGAACGACCTGCCGCTTCTGACGGTCCCATGGGAAATCCAGCTGGTAGAAATGATAAAGGATTTGAGTATTCAGATATTTTTACAGGGAACCGCAGATGAGCAAATTACCGGAGCTTTAATTCAGGCAATGGAAGCACCGGAGAATCAGGAAGCCTACCGGAAGGAATTGTTGCCGTATTTTGACGTGGACGGAGCTTTTCAGGTGGTGCTTTTTACTACAGATGGATTAGATGAGATGGATACCGTAGAACGTAAGAAGTTAAGCTATCGTTTGCAGATTTATCTGGAAAATATAACTCATAACGGAAGTTTTTTTTATTATGATGCTAATTTTGTACTGGTAATGAATGATGTGGCGAAGAAGGATTTTGATGAAATTGTAGCAGGTATGATGAAACGCGCCAAAAGGAGAATGCCGGATGTGCCGGTTTTTGTGGGAGCAGGAAGCCGCATGAAGGATATTTCGAATTTGGGAACCGGCTATAAAAGGGCAAAAGCAGCAGTTACAATGGCAAGAAAACGCCATATAGATTTACTTTATTTTGATGATATGGGCTTATACCGTCTGTTGTATTGTGTGTCAGATGCAGCACTTCTTAAGGAAATGGGGGAAACACCTTTAAAACCATTACTGGAGTATGATGAAAAGCATAATGGAAATTATGTGGAAACCCTTGATTGGTATTTAAAATACAATGGAAGCATTCAGGCTGTGGCAGAAGCGATGTTTACCCACCGCAACACAGTAATTTATCGCATTTCCAACATTAAGAAGCTGTTAAACTGTGAACTGGAAACAACAGAGGAACGGTTGAAATACCAGATTGCGTATTATATCCGGGGAATGTAAGCAAGTTTAAGATACGGAGAATAAGCCTGTGATAGTAGATAATGCTGAATTCTAATTCTAAATTGTAAAAAATGTGCTGAGACAAATATATAAAGTTGCAGAATATGTAGAGGAAACAGATTAATATGCAACAGGCACAGGGCATAGACCGGCGAAATCATATATCAGACGTGGAACAACGGCGGTATCAAAATGAAAGAGAGGTTTAAGGTATGGAAAAAGTATTAATAGTAGTGGATATGCAGAAGGATTTTGTAGACGGAGCACTTGGGACAAAGGAAGCTGTTGGTATCGTAGATAAGGTAGCTGCAAAAATCAGCAGCTTTGATGGAGATATTATTGCAACCTATGACACTCATGACAAAAATTACATGGGTACACAGGAAGGAAAGAAGCTGCCGGTGCCACACTGTATTAAAGATACAGAGGGATGGCAGCTAAATCAGAAGGTCCAGGCTGCCCTTGATGCAAAAGGGTATAAAGCAGTATATAAACCGACCTTTGGTTCTGTGGATTTAGTAGACATCATTAAAAAATATGATATAGAAAGCACAGAAATTGTAATGATTGGTTTATGTACTGATATTTGCGTAGTATCTAATGCATTGCTTTTGAAAGCAAATTTCCCGGAAATGAATATTTCTGTAGATGCATCCTGCTGTGCAGGGGTGACACCGGAAAAACATGAAGCAGCCCTTGAAACAATGCGTTCCTGTCAGATTGAGGTAGTTGTATAAAAGCTAATTATAAACACTGTTTTGCAAGTTAGATATAAAAATAACAAAAGGTATAGGCGTTGTTTGTTAAAAAATACTTTGAAACTAGAGAAAAAGACTTGTATCTTTGTGAAAAAAGTACTATAGTGGAGACAGAGATATTTATATAATTTGTATAAAAAGTAAAGAAGGGAGCTACAAATGAAGAGGAGTATTGGTGGTAAAGTATATGTAGTTTTAGGTATTTTGTGTGTTGTAGTTGGTATTATGCTTTTTATGAATTATTCTGCATTAAAGGAAATTGATAAAAATAATTCAACAACAAATATTTATATGCAGATGCAGGAGGTTAAAAGCGAAGTTTCTACATCTTTTCAGCAGGTTCAGCTATATTCTAATCTGACATATTTTAAGAAGGATAAAGAAGATGAAAGAGAATTGATGATAGAAAAACTCGGAAATAGTATGAAAACTATGGACGAGAAGCTGGATGAACTAGGCGTGTTGATTACATCATTAAATGATGAGGAAATATCAAATGCATACAGTACTTGGCGGGCAGAAACAGATACATTTATCTTATTTATTGAGGCAATACGCGCAGACGCTTTAAATGGAGATTATGATGCTGTATTTGAGCGCGTAAATGTGCAGAATGTAAATAAAGAGCCGGTGCAGGCTGCGGAAGATATGTATGACACGGTGATTACGGAGAAGGAATCAGAAATTATTAACATTACAGCAGTAAAAATCGCATCAGCAGATATGGCAAATATTGTTTGCGTATTTTTGTTCATAGTGGTAGTCGTGATTGCCGTAATGGTTGTAAATGTTACAATTGCAAAACCTGCTAAAAATTCCGGTAAGGTATTATATGAAATCGTGACCAAGCTCAAGAACAATGAAGGAGACCTGACAGAGCGAATTCCGGTAAAAACGACGGATGAAATTGGTCAGATGACCGTAGGAATTAATGGATTTATGGAGCAGCTGCAGTCTGTTATGCGTACCTTAAAGACCGATTCTGAAAAAATGATGGAATCTGCGGAAAAAGTTCGTATTGGTTTAGATGAATCAAGTGGAAATGCAAACAGTATATCTGCAACAATGGAAGAAATGTCAGCCAGCATGGAGGAAATTTCTGCAACGTTAGACAATATTGCAGTAGGTAACAACGATATGGCCGGTGAAATTGAGCATGTGGGAACGCAGGTAAATGAAGGTGTTGAACTTGTTGCAGAGATTCAGGGACGCGCGGATAAAATGCATCAGACAACCGTAGAAAGTAAGGAGTCGACAGGCGAGATTCTGAAAGAAATCAGGTATACCTTAAAAGAAGCAGTTGATGAAAGTCGAAGTGTAGAAAAGATTCAGGAGCTGACAGGAGAAATTCTTAATATTGCGAGTCAAACGAACCTTCTTTCCCTGAATGCATCTATTGAGGCAGCGAGAGCAGGAGAGGCAGGACGCGGCTTTGCCGTTGTTGCAGATGAAATTCGTGGATTAGCAGACAATAGCCGTGATACCGCAAGTAATATTCAGGAAATTAGTGAGTTAGTTATCAATGCAGTTGATAAATTGGCAGGTAGTGCTGAGAAGATGATTGATTTTGTTGATAATAAAGTTATGACAGACTACGATAGCTTTGTTCAAATTGTAGGTCAGTATAAAAACGATGCGGAAAGCGTTAACTCTATTTTAGAGGGAATTTTCAAGAATACGACCACTATTTCAGCAACAATGCAGGCTATGAATTCAGGCATTGGCGATATTTCTATTGCTGTTGATGAAAACGCAAAAGGTGTAGTAAATGCTGCACAGAGTATTGTGTCTCTTGTAGGTGAGATGGCAGAGATTCAGACAGCAACTGCGGAAAATGAAGAAATTTCCCTTCAGTTAAGCCAAGAAGTAAAACGTTTTAAAAATGTTTAAAAAAGTGACAGTAGTACTATTTACATAACTTTGAACTTATGGTATATACTAATATATACGAAAAGGGAGTAGTTGCATGTAGTATGACATGTCTTAGCTTTCGTCAGTACGTCTGAATTCAGACCGGAGGCTAGGTAACGAGAGTTGAACAAGACTTTTTGTATACACATCACGTGTATGCAAGAAGTCTTTTTTTGTTTTTTAGGAAATACCTTATTACGTGATAGTGATTCCTATAGAGCAAAAACGCTCCGCAGAACTACACACCCGCGTAAGATTCTACTTTGCATACCGACATCGAAAGGAGAACAAATCTATGAAAGAAATCTATCAACAGGAAAAGGAGGAACTGTTTGCACAGTTTGGTGACGAGAATGGACTTACCAGTGAGCAGGCAGAAAAAATACTGAAGGAAAAAGGCGAAAACGTCTTAGAAGAAAGCGGAAGAAAAAGTATACTTGCGGTATTTTTAGAGCAGTTCGCAGATTTGCTTGTTATTATACTTATTATAGCCGCCGTGATTTCCATGTTGTCAGGAAATGTGGAGAGCACAATTGTCATCCTTACAGTAATTGTTTTGAACGCAATTTTAGGGACGGTGCAGTATGTAAAGGCAGAAAAATCCTTAGATTCTTTAAAAGAACTTTCAGCACCGCATGCGAAGGTGCTGCGTGATGGAATGAAAAAAGAAGTACTTTCCAAAGAAATCGTACCAGGCGACGTATTGTTATTAGAAGCAGGCGATATGATTGCAGCAGACGGACGAATCCTTGCAAATTACTCTTTACAGGTAAATGAAAGCTCGCTTACCGGAGAATCCACAAACGTGGATAAAAAGGATGAAATGATTGAAAAAGATGTGCCATTAGGAGATAGAACCAACATGGTATATTCAGGAAGTCTTGTTACCTACGGAAGAGCGAATGTGCTTGTAACAGGAACCGGTATGAACACCGAAATGGGAAAAATTGCAGGTCTTATGAATGACACAAAGAACAAAAAGACTCCGCTTCAGGTAAGCCTGGATGATTTTGGAAAGAAGCTTGCAGTCTTAATTATGATTATCAGTGTCATTGTTTTTGGACTTCGCATCTGGCAGAAAGAGCCGGTATTAGATTCCTTAATGTTTGCAGTTGCTTTGGCTGTAGCTGCAATTCCGGAAGCCTTAAGCTCGATTGTTACGATTGTTCAGGCGATGGGAACAAGAAAAATGGCAGCCGACAATGCGATTATTAAAGAATTAAAGGCAGTAGAAAGTCTTGGCTGCGTTTCGGTTATTTGCTCGGATAAGACAGGTACACTGACACAGAATAAAATGACAGTTACAGGGGTGTATGTAGATAATCAGTGTTTGAAACCGGAAGAAATTGATATGAAACAGCCATTACACAGATATCTGTTATATACAGCGATTTTAAATAATGACTCCTCGATTCAGGACGGAAAAGATATTGGTGACCCGACAGAAACATGTCTGCTTACGATGGCAAGAAATGCAGGAATTTCTGAGGCCGGAATTTCCGAAGAGGATATTAGAAGTATGATGCCTCGTATGGAGGAGCTTCCATTTGACTCTGACAGAAAACTGATGAGTACTAAATACCGCATTCATGGAGTTCCTACTGTACTTACCAAGGGAGCCGTAGATGTACTTCTTGACAGAATTACAAACGTTGCAACAAGTGATGGTGTGAGAGCCATTACGGAAGAAGACAAAGAAAACATTGTACAGCAGAACAGTACTTTCTCTGAAAATGGATTACGCGTACTTGCATTTGCTTATAAAGAAACAAGTGAGGAAGATGTTCTTGCCATTGAAAATGAAACCGGTTATACCTTTATTGGTTTAGTATCCATGATTGACCCACCAAGAGAGGAATCTATCGGAGCGGTTGCAGATGCCATCAGTGCAGGTATTAAGCCGGTGATGATTACCGGTGACCACAAAGTAACTGCGACAGCAATTGCAAAACAGATTGGAATTTATCAGGATGGCGACATGGCAGTAACAGGACAGGAACTGGATGCCATGTCTGAAGAAGAATTAGGAAAAGTGCTTGATAAAATTTCTGTTTATGCCCGGGTTTCACCGGAAAATAAGATTCGAATTGTTGACGCATGGCAGAAAAAAGGTAATATTGTTGCGATGACAGGAGATGGTGTAAATGATGCACCGGCTTTGAAAAAAGCAGACATTGGTGTTGCAATGGGAATTACAGGTACGGAGGTTTCTAAAGATGCCTCTGCGATGATTCTTGCAGATGACAATTTTGCAACGATTATCAAAGCGGTATTAAACGGAAGAAATGTTTACCGTAATATTTTAAATGCGATTCAGTTTTTACTGTCCGGTAATATGGCAGCTATTTTAGCCGTACTATACTGCTCAATTATGGCTTTGGATACACCATTCGAACCGGTACACCTTTTATTTATTAACTTATTAACAGACTCCCTTCCTGCATTAGCAATTGGTATGGAGCCTTCTGACAAAATGCTGTTAAAGGATAAACCGCGTGATCCAAAGGCAGGTATTCTTTCAAAGAATTTCACAATGAGGCTGTTAGGTTATGGTGGATTAATTGCCGTAGCAACGATGATTGCATATTATATTGGATTTGAAACAAATGCGATGACAGCAAGCACAATGGCATTTGCAACATTAACACTTGCGCGACTTTTCCACGGATTTAACTGTAGAAGTCATCTTTCTATTTTTAAAATTGGTTTAGGAAGTAATTTATGGAGTGTAGCAGCATTCTTTACAGGAGTTGTGTTACTTGCATTTGTTATTTTCGTGCCGTTTATGCAGAGTTTATTTGTGATTGCTCCACTTACAGGAGCACAAGTAGCAAGTATTGCAGGGCTTGCATTTGTGCCAACTGTTATTATTCAGATTATTAAATCAATAAAGAAGTAATAAAATTAACCCAGACCGAATATAATATGGTAGAGCTTTTATTGGTACATGCTGGAAGAGTACGAACTTATTCTGAACTTATAAAGAGAATTTGGGGTTATTCTGATGATAGAAGCGTGAAAAAACTTCAAGTTAGCATGGCAAATGCGGTTGAAATGGAGGATTGAATATGATACTTGCACAATTTCTGGCACTACTTGGAGGATTTACATTGTTATTGGCGACGTCGGCTACTGTGGGTATGATGCTGGCAATGGGAAAGAAAAAGCATAAAAAAACCTGGACGCAGTAGGCCAATGGCATTAAGTTAAGAACTTATGCCATTGCGAGGAACACACAAAAAATGCAA
>X314_Red_Deer__coassemble_164_pt1 | contig 12550 bp, 14 predicted proteins | sample X314_Red_Deer__metabat2_high_PE_002 | metagenome-assembled genome bin X314_Red_Deer
GTATAGAAGTTTCTTAATAACCGGACTTTTTGCGCAGCATATTTTCGTGAGTGTGTCCTCCAAAAAAACATAGGCGTAGCGGGCTACGCTGAGGATTTTTGGATGGTGCAATCGCGGAAACAGGCAAGCAATAAAGTCCAGGTAATTAAAAACTGCTATACCAGGTAAATTCGTTTACGAGTTTCTCGCACTACAGCAAAGCCCATATTACGATTTTTGCTGAGGTGTAAAACCAAAAACATAGAAAAGGGGATTTCCTATGAACAAAGTATTAGAAGAGATTTCTAAAATTGGCATTGTACCTGTCATCGCATTAAATAACGTAGAAGACGCTGCACCTTTAGCAAAAGCATTAATCGATGGCGGACTTCCATGTGCTGAAGTTACTTTCCGCACAGAAGCTGCTGAAGAATCAATCCGCATTATGGCAGAGCAGTTTCCTGAAATGCTTGTTGGTGCCGGTACAGTTCTTACTACAGAGCAGGTTGACCGCGCCGTGGATGCCGGTGCCAAATTTATTGTTAGCCCCGGACTTAATCCAAAAGTTGTTTCCTACTGTGTGGAAAAAGAGATTCCTGTCACACCGGGATGTTCTAACCCTAGTGACGTTGAGACTGCAATTGAGCTTGGACTTGAAGTTGTGAAATTCTTCCCAGCCGAAGCTGCCGGCGGATTAAACATGATTAAGGCTATGGCCGGTCCTTATACAAAAATGAAATTTATGCCAACAGGCGGTATTACTGCCAAAAATCTTACAAGTTACCTTGATTTTAACAAGATTATTGCCTGCGGTGGTTCCTGGATGGTAAGTAACGATATGATTCAAAAGAAAGATTGGACGGCCATTACCGCTCTTACACAGGAAGCAATTTCTACGATGTTAGGTTTTCAACTTCTCCATGTGGGCATTAACAACACAAATGAAAAAAACGCTGCCGCTGATTCTGCCAGATTTGGTGCTTTATTAGGACAGGCTGTAAAACCGGGCAACGGCTCAATCTTCGTTGGAAATATGATTGAAATGATGAATACTCCGGGACGGGGTACACATGGACACATCTGTGTTCAGACAAACTATTTGAGCCGGGCTGTCTATCACTTAGAGAAACGGGGCTTTATCTTTGATGAAGAATCCTTTAAATATGATGATAATGGTAATTTAAAGGTTGCTTATTTAAAGGATGAAATCGCAGGCTTTGCAGTACACTTCAATAATAAATAAGCGCAACACGGTATTTCCTATAAATCAAAAAAGAATCTCGCTTACGAGATTCTTTTTTGATTTCTGTTATAATCTGGTATCCCACATACCGCAGAACGCGTCAATCGGGTCTTCTCCTTTAAATGCATCACTACCTGTCATTAACTTATCAATCAATGCATCAAAGGTGTGATCTTCGCTGTCATAGGTATTGATATATGTTCTTGCCTGCGGAATATCGGCAAGTACAAATGGCTGATTTGTTCCGATTACAAGTACCGGCAGTTCGTGTACATACCACGGAATTTCTCCGCCCCCTTTTGTCATGCCAAAGCCCGGTCTTGCAACTGCCTGAAAACCTCCGGGAATATCCACCAGCGTAATAATTAAATCCTGTCCCTCGCGAAATTCCCTGATTGGTGTTTTTCCGGCAAAATAAAGATTAAAATCCGGTTTCCTTCCGGCTTCTTCTGCTTCACGTACAATTTTTTCAATTGGATTTTCATATATAAAAGCATCAAAGCCTTTTTCTTTTAATTTTTCACAAAGACGCTCTGCAGGGCTCTTCTTGTCTCCACCCATCATTTTTCCAAGTGCTGCTCCTAAACCACCGGCCTGTAAACCTCCCACCGGAACAATCATAATTCGTTTATATCTTTCCGGAATCATTGGAAGCACATCTTTATCTAAATATTTTACAAGGGTGATGCCTTTGTCTGCAATTTCTTTTGCAGCTGCTTTGTGTTCTTCGCAGCCGATGGTTTCTTCCATCACCGATGCCGGTGGAACGATTTCTGTTTTTACCTTTTTATGAAGACCCATATGAGCCTTGAGCGCAAGGATACGATGTAATGCATCAGATAAGCGTTCTTCTGTAATCACACCATTTTTGTACCCATTCATCATGCTCTCAAAATCTTCGTCCATCTCATTGAAAAATAAAAACATATCAACACCTGCAGCGATTGTTGCAGGAAGCATATCGCTTCGCTTCATTCGACAGGTAAGTCCCACCATATGGGAAGCATCTGTTAAAATCATTCCGTTAAAACCTAATTTTTTACGAAGCAAGCCCTCCATCAGCTCCGGCGATAAGGTTGCCGGCTGAATTTCCTCATCCCTGATATCCGGATTAAAATATCTGGTATATGCAGGCTGCATAATGTGTCCTGCCATAATAGCTTCTAATCCGTTATCAATTAAGTTCTGATATACTTTTCCAAAGCTTGCATCCCATTCCTCACAACTCATCGTATTGATGCTGTTTGCTACGTGCTGGTCGCGAAAGTCAATTCCATCTCCCGGAAAATGCTTTGCTGCACAGCAAAAGCCCGGATTGGTATGGGCACCCTCTAAATATGCCTGTGTCATTTCACAGACCCGGTCGACATCATTTCCATAGGTACGAAGTCCGATGACCGGATTTTCCCAGTTGTAAAGAATATCACTGACCGGAGCAAAAGAAAGATTACAGCCAATGCTTGCTGCCTCCTTATTTGCGATACGTCCTAATTCATAGGCGTATTTTTTGTCACCTGTTGCAGCAATTTTTGTCTGATGACCGATTGGCGTACCATCGGTACATGCACCATTACCACCATTTTCTGTGTTGCAGGCAATAATCAATGGAATTTTGCTGTTTTCCTGCAGAATACGGTTCTGTTCTAAAACTGCTGCCCCCGGTGCCGGATTATAGCGGATACCGCCAATGTGATATTTTTCCACTGTCATTTTCAGATAATCTTCTTCTCTGGAAGCACCCATGTTGAAAAATAACTGTCCAATCTTTTCTTCGATTGTCATTTCCGCAATTGTATCTTCTACCCATTTACAATCCTCATCGGATAAATAAAATGGTTTAGCCTTCATATCAACCATAGTTTTACTACTCTCTTTCCTTATTTTTCAATCAAATCCCGGCATCCTATGCCGTCTCTTTCCGAAATAGGATTCTGCTGCTTTGGATTTTTATCCCTTGTAAAAATACTTTTTATACCCCAAGATTCTGTTCAAATTCCTGAATCAATGCTGCCTGATACTCACTGTCAAAGCTTCCGTCTAACAATTTAGGAAATGCTTCCGTCATAAGACGTTCCCAGCTTTTTCCTTCTTTTCCGACTAAAATCGGATAATAAAACACACCGTTTTTCATTGCAGCATCTCTGTCACCGGGTGCATCCCCGACCATTAGGATTTTCTCTTTTGCATAACCTTTTTTTATCAGTTCACCGATGCAGTAAGCCTTTGAGCCTGCCTCCTGACATAGAAGCATACGACAGTCTTCTTTTAACTGATGCTTTGTCCACTCTGTCTCCACAGCCTCCTTATTTGCAGAAGAAACTGCGGTAAGGTCTGCCTGCTTACACATAATATCCATCGCTTTCTTCACATTCGGGAATGGCTTATCCTCTGACGGCAGCTGATGGATGGCACGGTTGGTTCGAATGCTCCACAAAAGAGCTTTTTCTATGCATTCGCTGTTACTCTTTTGTGCAAGGGCGAGTAACGCCGGATTAGAAAGCTCTTTTGCTTCTTTTGTCCATGCTACAAATTCCTCCAGTCCTCCAACATATATTTTTCCGGCGGTAACTGTCTCTTTGCCGGTAACCAGCACTCCTCTTTTTCTCATTTCCTCCAATGCCAGTGCCAGTCCTTTGAAACGATTCGTGCCTCTGGTAATGGAATAGAGGTTTATATCCAACCACAGCTTCATACATTCCTCATAGCATTCTCCTAATCCGTAATTATAAATCCACTGTGGTCCAAAGCACATTCGATGCTTTATTTCCATGGTATCCATGGCACATCCGTCACTGTCGATACAGACCATAAACTCACTTTTTTTCTCAAAATCGAAATATCCCATTTATTAACCTCATTTTGACTATACGCCTGCGTAAGCTGCAAATGCTCCGTCTACCGGAATACATGCGCCGCTTACAAATCCACTGGCTTCTGAAGAAGCTAAAAATAACAACGCTCCAACGAGCTCTTCCGGCTCACCAAATCGCTCCATTGGTGTTCCTGCTAAAATCTTACCTGTTCTTGCTGTCGGTGTTCCATCCTCATGAAATAGTAACGCTCTGTTTTGTTCTGTCGCAAGAAATCCCGGTGCAATTGCATTGCAGCGGATACCAACTTTAGAAAAATGAACTGCCAGCCACTCCGTAAAGTTTACGATGGCAGCCTTTGCTCCTGAGTAAGCAGGAATCTTTGTTAATGGGGTGTAAGCATTCATGGATGCGATGTTAATAATATTCGCACCTTCTTTATTTATCATATCCTTTGCAAATACCTGAGTTGGAAGTAATGTGCCCATAAAGTTTAAACTGAAAACAAACTGAACCCCACTTGGATCTAAATCAAAAAATGTTTTCATTTCGCCTAAATCTTCCGGTTTAAAATATTCATTATCTGTGCTTGCCTTTGGATTATTTCCGCCTGCACCATTTACTAAAATGTCACAGGTTCCAAAATCAGCTGCGATGGCCTCTCTTGCTGCCTCAATGCTTTCTTTTTCTAAAACATTACATTCGTAACCTTTTGCGATAAATCCCTTTGTTACAATGGCCTCTGCACTCTTTTCCGCTGCTTCTTTATTTAAGTCAAGCAATGCAACCTTTGCTCCTGACATTGCAAGGGCCTCTGCCATTACAGAACAGATAACTCCGCCTGCGCCTGTAACAACTGCAACTTTATCCTTTAAATCTACCTGCATCGGTAACTTCATATTTTCCTCCATTCCGTGCCAACGGCACCACCACATCCATTCCTTATTAAAAATCCGCTTTATCTGCTGCTCATTTTGTTTTTTGACTGCCTCTTAGTTTTCTTATTTTTCCAAAGAAGCCTTGTGAACTGCTTCCCATAATCCATTGATATAAGTTGCTCCCAATGCCCTGTCATATAAGCCATATCCGGGTCTTCCTGTTTCGCCCCAAATCATACGTCCATGATCCGGTCTGATGTAACCTGTAAATCCATTGTCATGTAATGCTTTTACAATCGCATACATATCAAGGGAACCACAGCAGGAAAGATGTGCTCGCTCTTCAAAGCCATTGTCAAGAACAGCTACGTTTCTTAAATGGGCAAAATGAACACGTCCCATTGCCGTGTATTTCTCAGCCATTTTTACAACATCGTTCTTATTCGAGCATCCTAAGGAACCTGTACATAAAGTAATTCCGTTGTGTGGATCATCTACTAATTTTAAGAAACGGTCGATGTTTTCCTCACAGGTAATAATTCTTGGAATTCCGAAAATGCTCCAGCATGGATCATCCTCATGGATTGCCATATTTACGCCGCATTCTGCTGCAACCGGAATGACTTTCTCCAAGAAATATTTTAAGTTGTTCCAAAGAGTCTCTTCTGACATTGCATTGTACTCTGCAACAACATTCTTTAACTCTTCTCTTGTGTAGCTTAAATCCCATCCCGGAAGTGTCAAATCACTGTCACTTTCCAATGGGTTTACTGCATCTACCTGCTCCTGATAGTACACCAAAGAAGTGGAACCATCCGGCAGCACATGATCTAACTGGGTTCTTGTCCAGTCAAATACCGGCATGAAATTGTAGCAGATACATTTGATACCTGCTTTTGCCACACGACGAATGTTTTCACAATAATTCTCAATATATTTATCGCGGCTTGATTTTCCAAGCTTGATGTCTTCATGAACCGGAATACTTTCAATTACCTCAAAATGAAGCCCCTTGTCTTCTACAAGCTTTTTGAGACCTGCAATACTCTCCTCGCTCCACACCTCACCAACGGGAACATCGTAAATTGCTGTTACAATTGAATGCATACCGGGAATCTGACGAATATTATCTAACGTTACCTTGTCGTCCTCTCCATACCAGCGAAATGATAGTTTCATCGTTTTTCCTCCTTCAATTCAGGTTTGTATTTTTGCACTGCATCCGGTTTGTTGTGCAGCCTGTATACAAACAGAACTTCCTTTATTATTTTATAGCATCTGCATCCCACACTATAGCACGCTTGTATACAAGTGTCAATTTCCATTCTTTTTCAATCTTTTCCGATTTTTATTAGCTTTCCATCAACAGTACATTAATTTTCCCTCTTTTTTCCAGTCCGCCCTTTTATCTTGTATACAAGTTATTGACCTTTACCAATTTCTACTGTATAATTCCATATAATAGCAAAAGATTTTTACCTGTTTTTAAGTATTTCCGTTTCACATTCCAAATATGTATTTTAGGTAAAACATCTCTTATTTTTTTAATGTGTTCACATATTGTCAGGAAAGGCATGGTTATTTTTTATGTATACAAAAAAACACACCGGCACTTCTGAAGCTGTATATCAGAAGCTGCGCGAACAAATTCTTCACCTTGAACTTCCGCCGGGTTCTGCAATCAGCGAGATTGAAACTGCTGCCAAATATGATATTTCCCGCACTCCGGTTCGTGATGCTTTTAAGATGTTAGAAGGAGAAGGACTGTTAGAAATTCGTCCACATATTGGTACATTTGTTTCTTTAATTGATTTGAATATGATTTCTGATATTTTATATATGCGTGAAGTGTTAGAGCAGGCAGTATTAAAAGACCTTGCTTCCATGTATGATAAATCACAGGAATTTCGTATTCGCCTGATTCTGCAACATCAGCATGAATTGTTACAGTCAAATCTTCCGATCGAAGAATTGAGCCGGGAATTTATTATTAGTGACAATGATTTTCATACGACACTTTTTGATATGGCAGGCAAAAAAAATGTAATGCATTTCTTCGAATCAATTAATTCCCAATATGAGCGTTTTCGTACATTCATCAATCTTGGTGGAAAAGAAGATTTGACACAGCTTTGTGACAACCATGAGGAAATCTGGGATTGTATTTCCCGCAAGGACTTTGCGGGTTTAGAAACCTGTATATCACATCATATTTATGATGGATTTAACAGAAGTACAGAAAGTATTTACAAGCATCCGGAATTTTTCATGTCCCTCAACCAATAGAATTATTTTCAGAGGCGAATCTTATAGAAGCTGGTGCAAATTTCGTAATCTGCATCAGCCTCTTTTACTATAAAATCTCAATCATTTTTTCATATTCTTTTTTTACATGTTCCACTAATTCATCCAATCTCTCAAGCTGTTTTGCCCGGATTGCATTCACAACGGCAGCACATGCCTGAAACAAAGCCGTCATACCAAGAGTTCCTACCACGCCCTTCATGGTATGAATTGCTTTTAACATTTCTTCGTAATTTCCCTGCTCCTTCGCTTCTAAAGCAAGTTTCAAATGGTTATCATCCTTAAACTTCACCAGATATTTTTCATATAGATTTTCTTTTCCGGCAAAACGGCAAAGTGCATTATCATAATCAATTCCAGCTGCTATCAGCTTTTCTCTCTCCATAGTACACCCTCATCTTAATCAATTTATAATTAGTGCTATTGTACTATGATTCACTATGATTTTCAAACACTTTCTATTTGTATTTTACAGAAAAAAAGATGTCCAATTTCCATCCACCGTGTTACAATACTGTCAATAAAAAAAATGGAGGCTTTAATGAACAACGTAAACGATATTCAAATATCCGAATCCAGACGACTTGCTCTGCTTTTAGCAATTTCAGGCGGTCTGATGGATGCTTACACTTACATATTTCGAGGTGAAGTATTTGCAAATGCCCAAACCGGTAATATCCTACTGCTTGGCGTGAATCTTTCCAAAGGGAATTATCAAACAGCACTGCATTATTTCTTTCCGGTAATGGCATTTGCACTTGGTATTGTTTTCTCAGAATTAATTCGGCATCTTTGCACAAAAGGCGGCATTCTACACTGGCGTCAGCTTACTGTGCTGCTGGAATGCCTTATCTTATTTTTCGTAGGATTTTTCCCTGAAACACATCATCTGCCGGCCAATTCCCTCGTTTCCTTAGCCTGTGGAATTCAGGTAGAAAGCTTTCGTAAGGTAAGAGGGAATGCATTCGCTACCACAATGTGCATTGGCAATCTTCGCTCCGGCACGCAGGCATTTTGTGATTTCATTTTTACAAAAGAAAAGAAATTCTTATCCAAAGCATTTATCTATTATAGTGTTATTTTGGCATTTGCCTTTGGTGCTGTACTTGGAAATACCATCATTCCTTTTGGAGCTGAAAAAACAATCTGGTGTAGCTGTATTCTGCTGCTTGCCGGTTTTTTCCTCATGTTTATCCAAAAAGAAAACGATACTATAGACTAAAAAAATGATTTGTCATAGTTTTAGTCTATAGCAAAACCCAAAATTTCCTTCTTATTTTTTCATTTTCGGCTGGAAAATAATACTTGCAATATATCCAAAAATCAATGCTGCCGATATTCCAACGGCACTGGCTTTAAATCCACCCATAAAAATTCCAAGCAATCCGTACTGGTCAACCGCTTCTTTTACACCCTTCCAAAGGGTATTTCCAAAGCCAAGCAATGGTACGCTTGCGCCGGCCCCGGCAAACTCTATTAGCGGCTCATATAGCTGTATCGCACCAAGCAGTACCCCGGTACACACAAGAAGCACCATAATTCTTCCAGGAAGCATTTTTGTTTTTTCCATTAAAACCTGCACCAAAGCACAAATCAGTCCCCCAACCCAAAACGCATTAAAATAATCCATTTTTGTCACCTCACTTCCACTAATCTACATGCTCTAAAATAACAGCGTGGGCAATCCCCGGTACTGTCATGCCCTCATTAAAAGATACGGTTGAAAGCAACGCTCCGGTCGGAACAAATAAAATTCGTTTGATTTCTCCTTTTTCCAGCTGTTTCAAAAAATATGCACTCATTGTTACTGCAGAGCAGCCGCAGCCCGAACCACCTGCTCCGGTTCCCTGTTTTTTACTGTCAAAAATTTCTATTCCACAGTCTCTATGCACACCACTGATGTCATAGCCATCCTTTTTTAATAAATCAATCAAAATTTCCTGCCCGACGGTTCCCAAATCGCCGGTAATAATTCTGTCATAATCGGATGCACTACGATTAAAATCTTCAAAATGCTGGCGGATTACCGCACTTGCTGCAGGGGCCATTGCTGCCCCCATATTCATGGAATCCTTAATACCATAATCCTCAATACAACCTGTAGTAATTCCTGCAATTTTTACATGACTTTTCTTTTTTCCAAGTAAAAACGCAGCACTTCCCGTTACCGTCCATGTTGCACACAAAGGTCTCTGATTTGCATATTCCAGTGGAAAACGAAACTGCTTTTCTGCACTTGCAAAATGGCTTGAAGTCATAGACACCACATAATCTGCATAGCCTGCTGCCACACACATTGCCCCTAAAGAAAGTGCCTCTCCACAGGTACTGCAAGCCCCATATAAACCAAACAGCGGTATTTTAAAATCCATCAGACCGAAAGAGGTTGCGATTGTCTGCCCCAACAAATCCCCGGAAAAAAGATAACGTATTTCTTCCGCCTTCATTCCGGCCTTTCCAATCGTCATGGTAAATGCTTCCTTTTGCAGCGTACTTTCTGCCTCTTCCCATGTCTCTTGTCCAAACTTATCATCTTCGCCAATCACATCAAAATATTTTCCTAATGGTCCCTCTCCCTCTTTTGTTCCCACTATATTGGCACTACTAATAATAAAAGGAGCATCCACAAACTGAATGCTCTGCTTTCCCACTTGCATGCTCATACATTCACATCCTTTTTTCTTTTAGTATGATGCATGCAATTTTTTCTTATTCACTTTTTTCTTCACGAATATCACTGGCAATTTTTTCCGGTTCTAAATTAAGTAATACACACAAGCGCAGAAATTCGTCTGCATAAAGCGGTTCTTTGTAATCCAACCGAAGCTTCTGCTCCGGTATTCCTGTTTTCTCAGAAATCCATGCACTAGGAATTCTTTTTTTACGGATATAGCAAATCATATACTCTGTCACCCTTGATTTTTCCATATTTTTTTCTTCTCCACCCTCAATTCTTTTCTTCATTTTATTCTTATATTTTAGGAATTTCAACTACGTTTTTCTATACAATTAAGAATTGTTTGACGCCCCCAAAAAGCTAGGCTATGATATTTCTGCAATGTGCAAAAAAATGTTACTTAACAGGCAGGTATCCCATGCGAAATGAACAAATACCAAAGGCATTAAGAGAATATAGAAAATTAAATCATTACTCCATAAAGGATGTTGCTCTCATGCTGCATGAGCGCGACTTTGATGTTGCCCAGAAAACAATTTACGGATGGGAAGGCGGACAGGCACAGCCTAGTGCGGATATTTTACTCACTCTATGTGAAATTTATAATATTCCGGATATTCTTGCAGCTTTTGGCTACAAGACCAGTGAGGATTTACAGCTTAGTTCACAGGAACGTGCACTCATCAAGTCCTATCGCGCTCATCCTGAGCTTCAGGAAGCCGTTAATATTCTTCTTAGTTCAAAGCCAATAAAAAAAGATACAGATAATTAAAAAAAGTGGCGCAAAAACAGCTGATGTAGTGTTTTTGCGCCAGTCTTTATTTCCGCTTCATAGACCGCAAAATCTGTTTTGCTTCGTCTGAAACGCGGTACGATTCTATCATTTTCTGAATTGATTTATTATAGGTAAAATCATCTAAATGATTGTTTTGTAAAAATGTATGTGTCTGCTGCGGAAATTTCGCATAAGCAGTTGCAATTGCCCATGCAACACCCATCTTGCAGTAATAACCATCATGTTTTAATTTATCCCAAACCTCAAAGTCCCTTTCTATGTACTCCTCTGTCAAAAAATGATCCATTAACATCACTGCTACCACACGCTGCTCAAATTCATTTTCAGAATCCTTATACTGCATGAGAAAGTCCCAGACTCTTTCCCGGTGCTTTTCTGCCAGCTTATAGGTTGCACAAAAGGTATCATTTATAGACCAGTCTGAAATTTTCGGAATAAATCTTTCTACATAAGAGAGACTTTCCTCAATTTCCATTTTTGCATAGCCAATAACAAAACCCTGTAAGCAGATTTCTTCATAAGTATCATCTAACGCTTCCGCTAAATAGCTTCTAAAATCCCCTTTTGCAATCTGCTTTGCCAATGCCCTGATTTTCGGAATACGGACACCCATAATGGTTTTACTTCCGGGTATTAAGCTGCTGGTAAATTTTTGAAATTCATGTTCAGAATGTTCGATAAAATAAGTCTTTATTTCCTCATTTGTCATAATCAATAACCATGCCTTTCATGCTGTATTTTATCATTTTATTATAACTGATTTTTATGTGCATTGATATATTTTTCAAAAGAATACATTCATTATGCATATTTTGACTTTTTTGTTGGAAAGCATTACAATAGCTTCGTTTTAAAATATATTTATGGAGAAATTTTATGAGAAAAATTGCTTTTTTTGATATTGATGGAACGCTAACTTCTGAAATTGACGGTTCAATTCCCCAAAGTGCTATTACCGCCATTCAAAATGCAAGGAAACATGGAAATCTTATGTTTTTAAATACAGGAAGATGTTTTCAAAATGTGGAACCCCGTTTTCTTGAGGTTGGATTTGATGGCTATGTCTGTGGCTGCGGAACAAATATTTACTGTGATAATAAAGAAGTGTTTTATATTTCTCAAAACCATGAAATAACAATGGAAATTTTCAAAGCTGCCCAGATGGCAGATGTTGATATTGCTTTTGAGTCAAAAAAAGAAGTCTGCTTTGATTTATCAAGACCAATTCGTCATCCGCAAGCACTGCGGCAATATGAAACATATACAACGCTAGGTTACGATATGCCAACGGACCTTTTTCATCCATCCTTTGCCTGTGATAAATTTGTCATTTGGTATGAACACCCGGAACAATTAGAGAGGTTCCGGAAAGTCAGTGATTTGCACTTTGACTGCATCGACAGAGGCGGTACATTCCGTGAATTTGTCCCGCATGGTTACAGCAAAGCTACCGGAATCCAATTTGTTCTTGATTACTACCATATTGCTAAAGAAAATGCCTACGCCTTTGGTGACAGCAACAACGATCTTCCAATGCTTTCTTATCTTCCAAACAGTGTTGCTATGGGAAACGCTTCTCCCCGCTCACTCTTTGAACAGGTATCCTACGTCACCAAAAACGCCAGCGAAGACGGCATCAAACTAGCCCTCGAACATTTTGGATTTTAAGATAAATAGAATAGATTACTACAAAACATGCAATTTATATTATCACGCCATAATTTGCATTATCAGAAATTTAGAGCATTCGCATTTATTCTTTTGCAAAGCAAAGTTTGGCGAGCGTTGGATAAAATCTTAGAAATTCTTTGCCGTTTTCGCTGAATAACGTTTTGTGTCTGCTCACGCGTTTTACAAGAAGCA
>X314_Red_Deer__coassemble_166_pt1 | contig 12393 bp, 10 predicted proteins | sample X314_Red_Deer__metabat2_high_PE_002 | metagenome-assembled genome bin X314_Red_Deer
GTCGGGAAAATTTATTTAATTTTCCCTCCTACTCGATTGTTATAAGAAAGTGCTCGTACGTGGTGTATGTCGGAGGAAAACGCGAAGCGTTTTTTGAAGCGTCGCGCGGCGACAGTTTTTTATGTGATAGGAATGTTTAATTTGCATGGTAGAAGGCGTGAGTCGTGTGCTGGATAGGCATATGAAAAGCTGTTTGTGGCAGAAAATGAAAATATGTACACTCAGGAGTTTTTATGTTAAAATGAACAACTAGTACAACTGTTTTTAATTAACCAAACTTTATTGCTTGTCTATTTTCATGATAGCACTGCTCAAAAAGCCTCAGCGTAGCCCGCTACGCCTACGTTTTTTGAGTAGCACTCTCATAAAAATATTCAGCGCAAAAAGTCTAGTTATTAAGAAAAAGTTGTACTAGGAAGAAAACAGACTGGTATGCAGACCGTCTGATATACGGAGGTTACAAATGAGTAAAGGGATTGCAGGAAAAAATAACTGGGCACTGTTTTTGCTGGTGCTGACAGGAATTGTATTAGGTGGATTTATTGGAAATCTCGCAGCAGGTGTTCCGTTTTTAAGCTGGCTAAATTATGGTCAGAGCTTTGGCTTTGAGAATCCGATTATTTTAGATTTGGGAATTTTAGTGATTACATTTGGTCTGTCCATTAAAATTACGATGGCAAGCATCATTGGCGTACTGATTGCAATACTTATTTACCGTTTGATATAGAGTTTAAAGTATTTGGCGGTTTACATAATGATTATAAAATTGATTTATTTTAACTTGATATTTTTTAATATGGGTTGATGTATTTTAATGAATTAATTGTAGTTATAGAAACAATAGCCGTTATTTATGGCAGATTTTCTAAGCGAAAGTGCGGAAAATCTGCTCTTTTTATATAAAATCACGAAAACTTTATTAATTTAATGAGCGAAAGAAAAAAATGTTGCATATTGATTTTTTTTATACTAAAATAAGTATAAATTTTTGAGGCAGCGGAAGAACCATTTGGGCTCACACTGCAAATCTATATGCAAAATAAGGAGATATTGAAGATGGGATACGTTGATGAAGTACTTGCAAAAGTAAAAGAAAAAAATGCATCTGAACCTGAATTTTTACAGGCAGCAGAAGAGGTTTTAGAATCATTAAGACCGGTAATTGATGCAAATGAAGCGCTTTACAGAAGAGAAGCATTATTAGAGAGATTAGTTGAGCCAGACAGACAGTTCAAATTCCGTGTACCTTGGGTAGATGACAAAGGACAGGTTCAGGTAAACGTAGGTTACCGTGTACAGTACAATAACTCTATTGGACCATACAAGGGAGGTTTACGTTTACATCCTTCTGTAAACATCGGTATTATTAAATTCTTAGGTTTCGAACAGATTTTCAAAAACTCTTTAACAGGACTTCCAATCGGTGGTGGTAAAGGTGGTTCTGACTTCGATCCTAAGGGTAAATCTGACAGAGAAGTTATGGCATTCTGCCAGAGCTACATGACAGAGCTTTGCAAATACATTGGAGCAGACGTAGACGTTCCGGCTGGTGACATCGGAACAGGTGCCCGTGAAATCGGTTATATGTACGGACAGTACAAGAGAATCCGTGGTACATACGAAGGCGTATTAACAGGTAAAGGATTAACATATGGTGGATCTTTAGCTCGTACAGAAGCTACCGGTTACGGATTACTTTACATCACAGAAGAATTAATGAAATGCCACGGCGAATCTATGGAAGGTAAAACTTGCGTAGTTTCCGGTGCAGGTAACGTAGCTATCTACGCTATCCAGAAAGCTCAGCAGATGGGTGCTAAGGTTGTAACATGCTCTGATTCTACAGGATGGATTTATGATCCGGAAGGAATTGATGTTGCATTATTAAAAGAAGTAAAAGAAGTAAAACGTGCACGTTTAACTGAGTATGCAGCAGCCAGACCAAGTGCTGAATACCATGAAGGACGTGGAGTATGGAGCGTTAAATGTGATATCGCTTTACCATGCGCAACACAGAACGAATTATTAATCGACGATGCAAAACAGTTAGTAGCTAATGGCGTTAAAGCTGTTTGTGAAGGTGCTAACATGCCTACATCATTAGATGCAACAAAATACTTACAGGAGAACGGTGTATGGTTCATCTGTGGTAAAGCTTCTAACGCAGGTGGTGTAGCAACATCTGCTCTTGAAATGACACAGAACTCTGAGAGATTAAGCTGGACATTTGAAGAAGTTGATGCTAAATTACAGCAGATTATGGTTAATATCTACCACAATATCGATGACGCTGCAAAACGTTACGGTATGGAAGGCAACTACGTTGCTGGTGCAAACATCGCTGGTTTCGAAAAAGTTGCAAATGCTATGTTAGCTCAGGGTGTATGTTAATCTACGATTAACAGCTAATCTACGATTAACAGCTAATCGCGAATTTCTAAGATAATATAAGATATTGATAAGTCCTGTAAACCTAGTGTTTACGGGACTTTTCTTTATGTTATAAGAAAGTGCTCATACGTGGTGTACGCCAGGTGAAAACGCGAAGCGTTTTCGGAAGCGTCGCGCGGCGACGCTTTTTTACTCTATAGGAAAGACCGTGTTACATTAAAGTATGAAAGTGATGATTCCTATAGAGCAAAAACGCTCCGCGAGGATGCGCATAACGCGCGAATGGTAGATGTCACTGCGTGACCGCGCGTTAGCGCGAGAATCTCGCTTGCGAGATTCTTTTTTATGTATTGAAGTGACCAATTCATCATTTCATGATGAATGAGAATTGTCAGAATATTCATAAATAGAAGATAATTCACGCTGTTACAATTATTTTGTTTGCGAATAGAGTGTATAAGAAAATTTTAATGAGGTTAAGATACAGCTTGCAACGGAATATTTTGTATCAAATGAGATAAAGATTAAGAAAATAATAATTTTTTTTTCAGAGGAATCAGATACAATATAAAAGTAAAAAGGAGAAAGAAAAAGTTATAGGGGAGATAGTGATAAGAAAGATGAACCGAATTATTGAACTTGAAAATCAGATTTTGCAAGAACAGATAAAGCTAAATAATCTGATTGAGGATTGCGAGAAGGGGCAGATGGAGTCCATCACAAAATTAAAATTAGACAGGATGCAGCAGGAAATCAGTTATCTGCAGCAACAGGTGCAATGGATGCGTGGGAATTATGTAAACCAGACGGCAGCTGCGCAGATACCGTCGTTGCAAGGTATACCAAGTCCCACAATGCAACAGGCGGCACCGGTTCAGACACAGTATCAGCGACCGAAAAAGGATATGGAAAAAGCTTTCGGAAAAACAGTGATGGCAATTTGTGCATCAATCCTAATCTTTATCAGTATTGTCAGTATAGCAACGTTAGCTATAACTAACCTGACCGATACAATGAAAATGGTGTTAATGTTTGTAATCAGCTTTGCATTTACTGCCGTAGGAGGCGGACTTCTTTTTTGGAAGAAAGAGAATAAGTGGTTTTTATCTCTGACCGGATGTGGCGTGGGTGGGTTATATATTTCGCTACTGTGTGGTAATTTGTATTTTAACCGAATTAGTGAAACCGGACTTTTTATAGGTATCTTTATATGGGCAGTTTTCGTTTGCGTATTGTCACGCCTGCGGTCAAATGTATTTCTTATTATTGGTCAGGCAGGAACCATAATCGCACTTATTCTGGGACTTGTGTTCTGTAGTGAAACATCAGACAGTGGACGAATGCTAATGTTGTTATTATTTTACATAGTAACTGAGGCCGTATTTTTTGTATCTCATTATCAGAAGCAGTATGGCAGGAATCTGGTAAATCACATTTTTATAACAGCTGGATTTTTACTGATGTTGTTCGGAACAAATGCATGGTATGCCTGGGAAACAACGCAGGGAGCGGTTGCAAGTATTATTCTTGCCGTGGTTTCTTATACAATGGTTGTGCTGAATATGACAATTTTCGAAATAAAGGGAAAAGAAAATGTAGCCTTTGGAATCGTAAGTCTACTGCAGTTTTGTACTTTCTGCTGGGCAATTTTCGGTTATTTTGAAAAGATGAATGTACTGATATTGGCAGCCGCGGTAGCTGCATTGATGTTGCTGGAGCTGACGGTGGAAAAGCATGCCGAAGGAAAAGTTAAGATTGGAAATATTCTTTTTCAGATTGTATTATTTATATATGTTTTAGCACAGATTATCAGTATAGAAAATGTAAGAGAGTATGCTTTCACATTTCCTGCAGTGGCAGTTTGTCTTATTTATGGATTTTTACGAAGAAATAAAGTATACAAAACAGCAGGAATGGTGTATGCGATCATTTTCCTGTTTGCACCGATGAATGAATTTTTACATCTGTTTTTTGGAGTTGTAATTGCAGCAGGAGTAATGCTTCTGTTGTTCCGCTTTAAAGAACAGTATCGAACATGGATAAAATTAGTGACATATATTCTTTTTGAAATCATATTGATGGTGGATTGTATTCGTATTTTTGATGATACAGGATTTCTGTCGAGTGACTGCAGTGAAATGTTATTAGTAACAATACTATCCTTAGCAAATATTGCAATGATGAAGGTGCCATGTTTGTGCAGAGATATCAACGGACAAAAGGAAGAAAACAGTATTCTTACGGCAACAGGAGTGATTAACATTTTACTAATGCTTTTTGTATTACTGCATATAAATGAACCAAATGCCGCAGGGGATCATGTGTGGGCGATTCTGTTAGGATTATTATTGTTTTTCGTAAATTCGTGGAACCTGATAAAAAAATACAGCAGTGGCTGGACGAGCGTGTATACCGGAATCAAATTATTGGTATATGTGCTGGTGGTGTTGAGCTCCTTTGATGTGCAGGGCTATTTGCTTAGTATGGCAGGTCTGACAACCGTTCTTCTGTGTATTGTGTTTGGTTTTGTAGCAGAACGGAAGATGGAAAGAAATTTCAAAGCAGTGCGTATTTATGGCCTTGCGCTGGCATTGATTTGTATGCTGAAATTAATTTTAGTAGATATCAGCTATGAAAGCGTTCTAATGCAGGCGGTCAGCTTCTTCATAAGCGGTGTTCTCTGCTTTGGTATCAGCTTCATTTATCATCTGGTAGATAAAGCGGTAATAAAAAAAGTGGAAACGTCTGAGAATATAAGTGAATAGCAGAAGAAGGGGCTGTTGTAAAAAATGGCATGGTGATATAATTGAGAAATAATAAAACATACTTATATAGATTCATACGTTTTGTCTGCAAGCCGCTTTTTAAGCTTGTATTTCGTCCAAAGATTATTGGGCGGGAGAATATATCTGCGAAGGGAAGCGTAGTCATTGCAGGCAATCACAAACATTCCCTTGATCCGATACTGATTGATGTAAGCACGGATAGAATTGTGCGGACTTTGGCAAAAAAAGAACTTCATGATGGCATATTCGGATTTGTATTCCGTGGGGTGGGGTCTATTCCGGTAGATTTGCATAGCAAGGAAAACAGAGCTGCCCTAGCGGCAGCTGTGGATGTGCTTAAGGAAGGAAATGTGATAAATGTTTCTCCTGAGGCAAAGAGAAATTATACAGATGAGCTTTTACTTCCTTTTAAATATGGCGCGGTATCTATGGCGCAGAAATCCAATTCACCCATCGTTCCTTATGCAATTACAGGTGATTACAAGCTGTTTTCAAAGAATCTGACGGTGGTATTTGGAGAACCGTTTTATGTGGGGGATATGGAGCTTTATGAGGCAAACAGGGAGCTGTATAACCGTATTCTAGACCTGATGATTTCAGCGACAGACAAATCAGTTTTGATGCGAAAGCATATAACATCATTTGATGAATGGAGTGCACAACGATGAACAGACACAGACATATCGATTATCCCGATTGTTCACTTTATGATTTCCTTTTAGATAATTCCCGAAAATATTACAATAGACCTGCTTTAAATTATTTTGGCAGGAAAATATCCTATAGCAGACTGCTTGATGAAATTGATATTTGTGCAAGAGCTTTTGCGGTGTTGGGATTGAAAAAAGGAGATGCCGTATCAATCTGTCTGCCAAATATTCCGCAGGCGGTAATCGCTTTTTATGCAGTAAATAAAATAGGGGCAGTTGCAAACATGATACATCCCATGTCTGCAGAAAACGAGATATTGCATTATCTTAATGTATCAAAGAGCCGAATGGTCATTGCCATCGATCTGCTAGGCGGAAAATTAAAGAATATTCTTCGTGAGACAGAGGTTACCCATACTGTTTTAGTATCAGTAAAAGATGAGATGCCACTGATGCTAAAGCTTGCATATTCTGTAACAAATCGTAAAAAGGAAGCTGCTTATGATAACAGCCTGGACTGGAAAAGCTTTATTAACCTTGCCGGAAATATTGATAAAGAGGTGCATAATTGCGGCAGGGGGGAGGATTGTGCGGTTATCCTTTATAGTGGTGGTACCACAGGAAAACCAAAAGGCATTATGCTTTCAAATCTGAATTTTAATGCGCTTGCCCTGCAAAGCATCGATGGCTGCGGCTGTCTTGAAGTGGGGGATAAGGTGTTATCGGTTATGCCGGTATTTCATGGATTCGGACTTGGCGTATGTATACATACTGTACTGAACTTTGGCGGAATGGCAATTATCCTGCCCAAATTCAAAGCAAATGAATTTCATAAGCTTTTATTCAAATATAAACCGAATGTGATTGCAGGTGTACCTGCAATCTATGAAAGCTTTATCCGAAATAAGGATTTTGACGGTAAAGATATATCCTTCCTGAAATGTGTTATTTCCGGCGGTGATTCTTTGTCATCAAGTACAAAGGAAAAGCTGAATATGCTGCTTTTAGAGCATGGCTGCCAATGTACTGTGCGGGAGGGGTATGGTCTTACAGAGTGTGTAACAGGCAGCTGTCTGATTCCTGAAAATTCCGATAAAATTGAGAGTGTTGGTCTGCCATATGCCGATACGTTTTATAAGATTGTAAATCCGGAAAGTAAAGATGAACTGCCAAAGGGGGAGATTGGCGAGATTGTGCTCCGGGGGCCAAGCGTTATGCTTGGCTACTTGAATGAGCCTGAAGAAACAGCAAATACACTGAAACTGCACAGTGATGGACATGTTTGGCTTCATACAGGGGATTTAGGATATATGGATGAAGAAGGATACATATATTTTAAACAGCGATTGAAGCGTATGATTATTTCAGGTGGATATAATATTTATCCCCAGACAATAGAAAATGTAATAAATTCTCATCCGGCAGTACTGATGTGTGCAGTTACTGGCGTACAGGATGAGATTATGGGACAGACGGTTAAAGCATACGTTGAGCTTAAGGAGGCTTACGCCGATAAGAAATCGGTGAGAGCGGAGCTTACGCAGCTGATGGAAAAGGATATTGCGAGATATGCACAGCCTCGTGAGATTGTTTTTGTGAAAACATTGCCTAAAACGTTAGTAGGGAAGATTGCGTATAATGAGCTTACCGGCTGCAAGGAGGAATAGCTTGAAAGAAAAGAAACGATTTCTGCTTGTACACCCCGAAATTTCGCGTACAAAGTATAATTTCGCCGGGGTCATTGATAATGAGCCAATAGAGCTGGAATATATCAGTACAATGCTTAAAAATAATGGATTTGAGGCTGACATATGGGATGGACAGGTTGAGAAAAGCAGTCTTGTGGAAAAGCTGAAACAATATAGTCCGGATTATGTCTATGTATGCGGACGTACGAGACAGGAAAATTTTATGAAGGAATATTGCAGCGCGGCAAAGAAAATTTGTGGAAGTATTACGCTTGTAGGAGGGATACATGCGCAGCATAATTACAAACGGTTTTATGAGGCGGATATTGATTATATCCTCACGACCTTTGATATATATAAAATTATTGACATTTTGAATGGAAAGACATTGTCAGACATAGAAGGAATCTGTTACAAGAGCGATAACGTATGGAAGAAAAATAGTGCCCGGCCGTTTGATATAGAAAAGCTTCCTTTGCCGGACAGGACATATTTTTATGAGCATATGGACCGGTACCGGTATTTAGAGCTTTTACCGTGTGCACATGTTCGGACGGCATATTGCTGCCCTTATCGTTGTAAATTTTGTTACCGTAACAGACTGAACTGTGGCGTTTATTCAGCGCGGAGCATTGAGTCGGTTGTGGAGGAAATCAAAACAATAGATTGCGAGAATATTTATTTTATAGATGATGATTTTCTGGTTGATACCAAAAGAGTTTCAAAATTTATCCGGTTGATTAAGGAGCAGAACATTCACAAAAAGTATGTCTGTTACGGAAGAGCGGACTTTATTTCAAGAAATCCGAAGCTTATGAAAGAACTTAAGGAAATCGGATTTTATTATATTCTTGTAGGGCTCGAAGCGATTAATGACAAGTATCTTACGGACTATAATAAGCTGTCTGATATGTCCTGTAACACTCTAGCAGTAGAAATTCTTAATGATATTGGCATAAATATTATGGGAATGTTTATTGTAGATTTGGATTTTACACCACGGGATTTTTCGACTCTGTATCAATGGATTAAGCTTCATAAACTGCGCCATACGGCAATTTCCATTTTTACACCCGAAATGTCGTCAGAGCTTATGGAACAGTATAAAGAACGGCTTATAACGGAAAACCCGGAGGAATGGGACTATCTTCATGTTGTTGCAAAACCCGGGAAGATGAGTGTGAAACGGTATTATTTTCATTATCATATTCTTGTTGCAAAGCTGTTTATCAGAGGCTGGCGTGATGGTATATATGATTTTATTGATTATGGATTTTATATTAAATCCATTCTAAAAAATATGTTTCGTTTTGGAGGATAAATATGTCAGAAAACTATAAAAATCCTGTGAAAAAAATTATTCCCAGCAGGCTTGAAACAGGTTTTCAGCAGTTTCTTTATAAATATGTTGGAAAGTATATTCCCAAAAGCATGACTCCAAATCAGGTGACCCTTATTGGTGCTTTGGGAGGACTTTTTGCAGTAATAGCAACTCTGTTTACCCATATTTCGCCACTGTTTTTCATTGGCACAATATTGGGTCTTACAGTGCATCTGGTTGCGGATGATTTGGATGGATATGTTGCAAGAAGCAGAAATATGTCATCGAAGGCAGGAGCATATTTTGATCTTATAACTGATGTGTTGTTTTCAACCTTTCTAATGGTGGCACTTGGTCTTTCACCTTATGCGAATATTGAGGTTATGGCTTTTGCAGTTCCTGTTTACGGCATCGTCAATGTGACAGCCATGAACTATATCATATATTTCAATGAATTTCTTTTTCCGCGATTAGGGCCAATTGAAGCACATTTAACCTATGCTGCGGTTGCTGTTTTAAGCATGATTTTACAATCAAAAACTCTATTTCATGTATGTGGACTGGGGATTAAGATTGCAGATATTATCATTTTTGTGGGAATGATTCCTACATATTATGAGATGTTTCGTTTGCAGATACAGCTGTTTAAGAGACTGAAGGATGAGGAAAAATGAAGCATATTTATATCGTACTGATTAAAGCACACACAGGTCTCGGAAAGCTTGCAAGAGTATTTACCCACTATGATTATACGCATATTGCGGTATGTGCAGATAAGCAGCTTACTGATTTTTTGACCTATTCCCGCAGGCGGCATTATGTGCCACTTGATGCAGGATTTATGCATGAATATCGTGATTATTATGCATTTGGCAGGCATCGTAAATTCAAGGCTAAGGTATTTAAAATACCGGTCAGTGGCAGACGGTATGAAGACATCATGCGGTTTATCTCAGAATGTGAAAATGATAATATGCAGATGTTTAATCTTTTTTCCATGATAACTATGCCGATTCTTCATGGATTCAGAATTTATAAGGCACACAATTGTATGTCTTTTACGGCAAGGGTTATTGAGCTTTCTGATGCGGTAAAAATGGATAAGCCCTACTATAAATATTCCATAAAGGAAATGGATGAACTTTTAAGTGAGTATATCCTGTTTGAAGGGTATCTGAAACGCATTGATTCAGCGGAATATCAAAAATATATGGAAAAACCAACTTTTTTTGAAGGGATAAAGGTGACTTTACATACAGTATTTGAGCTTACAAGACGGATGCTTTTGGTGCGTATGTAAGAATTGAGGACTGATTATGATAAATATTTGTACAGAACAAAGACGAGGAAAGCTTCGAAATTTATTGAAGGAAAAAAGTTTTCTTAAGGTAATCGAAGCGGTAACCGGACTAGAGGGCATCATTGCAGAAAATGCCAGGATGCGTTCGCAAGACGGCAGTATAAAAGAGTTTGATGCATTATGGTTTAGTGGATTGTGCCACGCAGCATACAAGGGAAAGCCTGATAATGAGTTTGTTGATATGTCAGAAAAGCTGTGTGCAATCAATGATATTTTAGCCGTCACTACCAAACCGCTGATTATTGATATGGACACAGGAGGGCTTACCGAGCATTTGTGTCGTCATGTTGCAAATCTTGAAAGGATAGGAGTATCCGCGATTGTGATTGAGGACAAAACCGGTTTGAAGAGAAATTCTTTGTATGGCAGAGAACAGATTCATCAAATGGAGTCTATGGAGGTATTTGCGAATAAAATCAAATGTGCAAAAAGAGTATTGTCTACAAATGATTTCATGATTTTTGCGCGTATTGAAAGCCTGATTGCAGGTGAGGATATTCATATGGCGATGCAGCGCGCAGAAAAGTACATAGCTGCAGGTGCGGATGGGATTGTGATTCATAGTGTTTGTACGGATGGCAGGGATGTTTTTGATTTTGCGGCGGCTTTTAAAAAACGTTTTTGTGACGTGCCGCTTGTGTTTATTCCTACTGCGTACAATAGCTTTATTGATACTGAGTTGCATGAAAAAGGGGCGGATATTATTATCTATGCAAATCACCTTATGCGTAGTGCATATCTTGCAATGGAAAAAACTGCAATGTCAATATTGAGTGAGGGCAGGAGTTTATATGCAGATGAAAATAACTGCGCATCTGCAAAAACAATTCTTAATCTGATTGATGGTGAATAATGGTGATAAATACAAAAAATTTTTTTGATTGTTTAATAAAAAACGGATTTGATTTTTTTACAGGAGTACCGGATTCTCTGTTAAAAAATCTTTGTGCCTGTATAAAGGATAACTGTGACAACAGGCATAACATTACCGCGGCGAATGAGGGAAATGCTATTGGAATTGCCTGCGGCTATCATATTGCAACCGGTAAAATTGGTGTTGTATATATGCAGAATTCGGGAATTGGGAATGCAGTAAATCCACTGATTTCTCTTGCGGATGAGGAGGTTTATCAAATTCCTTTACTTATGATTGTAGGCTGGAGAGGAGAGCCGCAAACATCCGATGAGCCACAGCACAAAAAGCAGGGTAAGATAACCCTTAGTCTTTTTGAAGCAATGGGGATAGAAACCGTAGTTTTGGAGGATAATTATGAGGAGCAAATATGTTACTGCACTGAGTATATGACTAAGTACGGAAAACCGGTTGCTCTGATTGTGAGAAAAAATACCTTCAGTGAATATAAATATCATTTTGAGCAAAAGGAGTATTTTCTTACAAGAGAACAGGCTCTTGAAATAATCATGCATAAGATTCATGCAGATGACATTGTTGTATCGACTACAGGAAAAACTTCACGGGAGCTTTTCGAACTGCGTGAAAAAAGCAGTTTCGGTCATTCCAATGATTTTCTTACGGTAGGCTCTATGGGACATACATCTTCAATTGCGCTGGGAATAAGCCTTTTTACGGATAAACGTGTATATTGCATTGACGGTGACGGCTCGTTTATCATGCATATGGGGGCAGGTGCGGTTAATGCAGCTAACATCAGTGATAATTTTAAGTATATTATTATCAATAATGGTGCCCATGAATCAGTAGGGGGACAGCCTACCGTAGGCTTTGAGATAAATATTTCCGAAATACTCCGTAACTGTGGCTTTGAAAATGTCTATACCGCCCAGGATGAAAAAGAGGTCCGGCTTGGTATGGAATATCTTGATATACATGCAAAAGCGGCAATGATTATATGCGTAAGGCAGGGGTCACGCAGTGACCTTGGACGACCGAAGCTGTCACCACAGGAGAATAAGAAATTGCTGATGGAGAAATTGCAGAAATGAAAGCATTAATTTTTAATTCAGGTATTGGAAGCAGAATGGGAAGTCTTACGAAAAGCTGTCCAAAATGTCTTTTAAAGCTGGCAGATGGAGAAAGCGTATTTGCACGTCAACTCAGAATTCTTGCCCAGAGCGGCATTACTGAGATTATTGTTACTACCGGTAAATATGCCCATGAGCTGATGGAAGAAGGAAGAACGCAGCCAACTCTGAATATTACATTTGTCTACAATCC
>X314_Red_Deer__coassemble_168_pt1 | contig 12327 bp, 9 predicted proteins | sample X314_Red_Deer__metabat2_high_PE_002 | metagenome-assembled genome bin X314_Red_Deer
TTTGCAAAAGAATAAATGCGAATGCTCTAATATTCTGATAATGCCAATTATGACGCGATATACTTATCGAATCATGTTTTTGCAACACTCCCTTTTTCTACTTATTCTCTTTTAGTAATTTTTTCCAGTACACAAGTGATGCAGCTCCTACTCCTGCTGCTCCCACAAAAATCGGAATCCAGACATTTGTGATATCATTTAAAAATCCAAATAACATTTCACCTGCTGCAACACCTGCAATTGCAGCCATGCTTATAACAGAAGATACTCTTCCGAGCTTTTCCTTCTCAACACCAGTTTGAAGAAGTATCGAAGAAGCCATCTGCATCGGTATTGCCTCCGCAATCGTCATACAATCCAGTATTGTTATCAACACAACTGACACCATAATCGGAATCAAACCATTGACTCCTAAAAATGCACACACACCTATTCCGGCAATTTCAATTGCAATAAGCATTGTGGAAATAGAAAAAATTTTACCTGCAGGATATTTTTTTACAATCGGAACAACGAAAATCGGTATTATCATACTCATACATGCTGTTACCGAACAGTATATTCCATAAGCATAAGAACTCAGCTGATAAGACTCCCTTAATAAATACAGAACACTTACGGAAAAAGTTGCTCCAAAAAAAGCATCTACCACCGGCAATACCTTAATAAATACCCGTAAAAATTTATCGTTCCCGATACAGCTGATTCCTTCTTTAAAATCTGCTACATACGTTGTCTTTTTATCTGCATCGTTTCTTTTTGCCTCATACTTTGGACGAATAAGTTTTTGTAAAACACAAGCAAAAAAATTTAAACCTGCAACAATTCCAAATGCCCATGAAAGCGTCAATGTTTCATAAATAAACGCCGCTGCAATTGGTGCGATTACTACTACAATTCCGTCATCCACCTTGGAAACAGAAATTGCATCCTTTAATTTATCCTCGGTAACTAATTCCGGCAGAATTGCCGCCGCAGGTCCGCTATAAAATACCTCTCCCATTTCTAACACAATTACCAACAGATAAATCCACGGAAGCTGCAATGAAAAAAAGTTTCCGAAAATACAATAAATCGCCAGAACAACACCTTCTCCAAATACAATCCAGGACATAAATCTGATTTTTTTTACACGATCTGCCGCTACTCCTGCAATAGGAGTAAGCAGCAGTCTTGGGAATATAATCACAGACAGCATGGAGGCAAACAAGGTGGCTGAGCCGGTAATTTCTAAAACATATAACGATAGTACATATTGCAATATATTACTCGCTGCCATGCTTGCAGAGGATGCAAACCAATATAACCAGTAATCTTTATTTAATCCTCTTATTGTTTTCATATCTTAATCATGCCTTTCCAAATATTTTCTTATTTAAAGGCTTCTGGATGTGTATATTTAGCAACAGTCTCAACAAAATCCACATTCTGGATTCCCGGATTTACCTGGAATAGATTTACAATAATAAAGCTTTCATTCTGAATTGCTGTTACACCGGAAAGCTCTTCCTGACTTAATAAGTAATCAATTTTACTCTGTGCATTATTTTCTTCTGTTGTGTAATTATGAATAATTATCACTTCCGGATTTCTTTCGATAATTTTTTCCATGCTTACGGTTGAGAAATCGCTTTCCACATCTGCAAAAACATTCTCTACCCCAGCCATATTCAACAAACTGTTCTCCAGGCCACTTCCACCGGCAATTGTGAATAAATTATCACTCATGCTGTCAAATGCCATGACCTTTACTTTTTCTTCTGCGCTTACAGCAGATTCAACAGAAGCAATGCGTGTCTGCATATCCATAATAAGCTCTTCCGCTTTTTCGGACGCACCTAAAATAGCTCCAAGATTTCGGATATCATTGTATGTATTTTCGATGGTGCACGCTTCAACATAAGAACCTTCTGTAATATAAAGATTTACATTATTTGCCTGATAATCTTCCACTGTTCCGAATGTTGGTACATAGAAATAATATGAGTTCATCGATACCAAATCCGGCTCCTGTGAGAGCATTGCTTCTAAGGTTGGCGGCATACCATTATTTAATTCCTCCGGAACATTCACATCCTTTAACATCTCATAATATTCCGGCAAAACATCTGTCAACAGATTATTATTTGTCTGAACTGCTGCAATCGAATCCGCTGCACCTAATGCTGCAACGATTTCCGCTGAATTTAAAGATAACGTAACAATTTTTTCCGGCTTCTGTTCATAGGTCGTTTCCAGATTGTAATTTTGAATGGTTACTGTTTCATAACTGCCGGATGCCGTCTCTTCCTGCGCCGCAACTGCTGTTTTTTCATCTTTTTGAACCTCTGCCGTTTCACTTACGGAAGCATCCGTCTGTTCACTTTCCTGTGCCATCGCTTCTGTCTGCTCACTTTCCTGTCCTTTAGTATCTGTTGCTGTACTGCCACAGCCACTAAACATCATTGCAGCACACATAACTACTCCACACATTCTTACAAGTTTCTTTTTCTTCATAATTTTTTCCTCTTTTCATTTTTATTCTTCAACTGGAAAACCAGCGAAATTCGATTTCCTAAATTGCACCATTATAAATAATGTAAGGCTTCTTTTCTTTACTCACGACAATATCTGCATCCACCCGGAATACCTCCCGCATTGTCTGTGTCGTAAGCACTTCTTCCGGCGTTCCTGCCTTTACAATTTCCCCATGATTTAAAACATATAAATAGTCACAATATTGAGAAGCCAGATTTAATTCATGAAAAACACCTAATACTGTTTTTTTCATATTTCGTATCATTTCCATAATTGCCCATTGATAATGCACATCCAGGTGATTTGTGGGCTCATCTAAAATAAATATCTCTGTTTCCTGTGTAATGGAACGTGCCATAAGCACTCTCTGCTTCTCACCACCGGATAACGTGCCAAAGGATTTATCCGATGCATTTTCCATACCTACATATGATAATGCTTTTAATGCTTTCTCACGGTCAGTTTTTCCAAATGCCTCAAAATAATTGTGGTACGGAGCCCTTCCTAAAAGCACCATATCTAATACTTTAAAATCAAAATCTGATGCATTTTCCTGCTTCATGACAGTAAGTATTTTAGCAGTCTTTCGATAGTCATAAGTCTCTATCGCTTTGCTATCTATGTATACCGTTTTTTTCTCTGCCGGCAGTGCCCGATAAATATGCTTTAACAGCGTTGTCTTTCCCGAACCATTTGGCCCGATAATTCCTACCATCTGTCCCTGCCCTACCTTAAGAGACGCTTCTTTTAATATTTTAAAATCATCCACCGCATAATTTAGAGCTGTCACTTTTATTCTTTCTTCCATGTCTAATTCCCTTTCATTCTTTTCCGAATCATCCATACAAAGAATGGTCCGCCATAAAGTGCCGTAAAAATTCCGATTGGTACTTCCTGTGGTTCTAAAAGTGTTCTCGCAAGTACATCCATCCATAAAAGGAACACCCCTCCACATAAAAACGTCAGTGGAAACAGTTTTTTATGGGACGTTCCGGAAAGAAATCGTATAATATGTGGAATCATGAAACCTACAAGACCTATAATTCCGCTGCTGGCAACTGCAAACCCTGTAATAAAAGAAACAACAATCAATGTCAGTTTTTTTAATCGCGCCACATTAATTCCAAGACTTATCGCCGTTTCCTCTCCTAATGCAATTAAATCAAAAGCTCTTGCATATCCGATAAAGAATCCCGTACATATAAGAATTCCTGCTACTGTCAGCCAGACATTATCCCAGCGGATTCCCGCAAGGCTTCCCATCATCCACGTTACAATACTGCTGGATTTATTACCTGCGGTACTGGTATAAATAAAATACTGTGCTACCGCATTTAAGGTAATTGATATTGCCTGACCAGTCAGAATCAGTCTCCCACCAGAGGCATTTCCTTTCATTCCTCCGATTGCAAATACCATAAAAACTGCAAATACAGAACCTGCAAAGGCCAATAGCGAAGTCTGCCACCCAATGGAAATTGCCATACCGCCAAAATAAGCTCCTACACTCACAAAGGCAAGTGCTCCACTTGAGATACCAAGCACATAAGGGTCTGCCATCACATTACGGGTGACTGCCTGCATAGCTGTCCCTGCTACTGCTAATCCTCCACCTATCGCAATTGCCCCGATTGCCCTTGGCATTCTTAAATTCCATACAATATACACATCAGACTGATTCAGACTTTCACCACCGATTCCGAACAGCTTTCCTCTAATAATTTCAAATGCTGTTCGAAAGGTAACATCAGATGCGCCAATTCCACACACAATAAAGATACTTACAACCAATAACAAAAAAAGGAATACACTTAACCATGCCAAATTTATCTCTCTTTTCTGTATCTGCTTCATGTCATACCGCCTTTTTTCCAATTAGTGATTTAAATGCCTCTGACTTATGTATCAGATTTTCAAATGTATTGCACTCCTTCAAAACACCATGTTCTAAAAAGATGATTTTGTCTGCTGACTGGATAGTCGCCACTCTATGGGCAATCGTTAATATGATTTTTTCATTTTTTATTTTCTTTACTGCTTCGTTAATTCCTTTTTCATTAAACACATCAAGATTCGAAGTCGCTTCATCCATAACAAGAATTGGTGCATCCTTTAAAAATGCCTGCGCCAATGCCAGCCGTTGTCTCTGACCTCCGGACAAACTTTCTCCCCGTTCTCCAATCTGAGTATCCATTCCCTCAGGCATCTCACAGATAAATTCCCATGCATTTGCCATTTTGCAGGCTGCAATTAGTTCTTCCTCATCTGCATCTGGTTTTGCCATTAACAGATTCTCTCTGATACTTGCATGAAACAAATAAATTTCCTGCGAAACCACTGTAATAAGCTTTCTCCACTCCAACAGTTTCATCTCTTTTATGTCTATTCCATTCAGTAAAATACTACCGGACTGATAATCCCAGAATCGCTGCATTAAATTTGCCAGTGTCGTTTTTCCGCCACCGGAAGCCGCTACTAACGCCACACTCTCTCCTGCTTTTATATCAAAAGTAACTCCCTGCAAAACATCTCTTTGGCTATCAGGATATCGAAAGCTCACATTCTGAATGCTGAAACACCATTTCTCTACCTCTTTCGTTTTTTGAATCACTTCTTCTACTGTCAATGTTCCTTCATCCGACACATATTCCTCTTCGTTTAATAAATCGTATACTCGCTTAGCGGCTCCAAACACAAAACCATAATTTGTTCCATCCCTTAATGTCTGCTGCAGCGGTGCAAAAAAAGCTGTCAGCAACAAAACAAAGGAAACCTTTTCCCCTATATTCATATTGTCGGATAAAAACGCGATGCATAAAGAAAACAAAATTCCAGCATCAATTATCAATTCTGTCATTCGTTTTTCCTTTATCCCGGATATGGAATATTTTTCCCTCGCTTTATCAAACTGCTCAGACTTTTCAAGCAAATTGCAATTATAATCTTCCATAAACTGGTTTGAGATAACGTCCTTCATTCCAAGGATTCCATCTACAATCACTGCATTCAGCTCACCACCAAATTTGCGAAGTATATAACCCTTTTCCTCCGCCTGCGCAGTATGCAGCTTCGGAATCATCACCACAGCACTTGAACACGCTCCTGCAATTATCAGTCCTGCCGGATGATACTGCCATATCAAAATACAGCCTGTCGCAATGGAAACGGCAGTGGCAATCCATGCCACAAATATGTGTGCATAAAACCACTCAAAAACATCTACATCTCCATTGACAATTCTTCCGTAATCTCCAAGACTCTTATTATCCTTTGTAGCCGGTAAAATACGTTCTATTTTTTCGTAGCAAAGGTTTCTTAATTTTTTTACTATTCGAAATGACATATCATGTGAAACATAGGTATCAAAATAAGAAAAACCAACAGTAGCTAACAATAAACCTGCCAGTTTCAGGATATACTTCATAATTTCTAACGGTTGCCCACCAAATAATTCGCCAGCAAAATTACCAATTACAATCACTATCAGATACGGTATTATCATGTTTCCCGCTTTCATAATGACTGCCAGCAAAAGATTCGGTATATAATTTTTTAGCAATGCCATAATCTGCATCACATAATAACTTCTGTTTTTTTCTATGCTCGTCATAATCTCCTACCCAACTATCCCAAAAAGTTTTTGATACTCTGTAGATTCTTTTATCAGCTCCTCATGTGTTCCCGATGCAAATACCCTGCCTTTTTTTATAAAATATACAATATCTGCCGCTTTCACTGTATCCAACCGATGCGCAATTGTAAGAACTGCTTTTCCTTTGCTTAATTCCCTGACACAGTTCTGAATCTGCTTTTCATTCTGTCCGTCAAGATATGCAGTTGCCTCATCCAAAATCAAAACAGGTGTATCCTTTAAAATTGCTCTTGCAATGATAATTCTCTGTTTCTCCCCACCGGATAAGCCTTCACCACCATCACCGATTACGGTCTGATATCCCTCCGGTAATGCAAGAATTCGCTCATGGATATTCGCTTTTTGGGCTGCTGCAATCACATCCTCCATTGTTTTCTCACAATTTCCCATCAGAATATTCTGGTACACCGACATATGAAATACTCTGCTGTCCTGCCAGACTGCGGTAACCTGTTTATCACGGTTGATAAATGTTTCATTACAGTCATCCTCAGATACATATTCAATACTTCCTTCTTTTGGCTGATAAAAGCCACTTAGCAGATACGCAAGTGTAGATTTTCCGCTGCCTGATGCCCCGACAATTGCTGTTGTCTTTCCCTTTTTCAACGGAATGCTGACGTTCTCTAATACATTTTCTGTCTGATAAGCAAAGGACACATTCTTAAACTGAATTTCTTTTATTTCATTCTGATTTTTACCAGTTTCCTGACTCTTTCGCAGCAGTTGATTTTCTTCTGCTGAATGTATAAATTCCATGATTTCATCCACACCGGAAATTCCCTTTGCTCCTTTTATCCAGGCTGCCAGCATTGCATAGGTTTCATCTGTCACACCAATGGTAAGAAATAAATAAAGGATGAATTCAATTTCACTAACACCGGATTTATGTAACATGATTCCTAAAACAAGTATTATTGAAAATTTCGCCAACTGAATAAAAAAAGACATAAAATTATTTTCAAAAGTGGTTAGTCTTAAATTTCTCATGGTCACATCAAACCAATGCTTTGTTGAATGGCGCATGATTTCCTGATGCTTTTCTACATAATTCAAGGCTTTTAATGTAGCGATTCCCTGTATTCCGTCAAGACTGTCACTGCTGTATTCAGATTCTGCCTCCCATTCTTCCCTTCCACGCTCCATTGCGCTCTTATGGAACAGATTTGGCGTAATCATAACAAACAGCATACACACCGGATATAAAAGTCCCCATACTCCAAGTACACTCGTATAAATAACTGTCATAATGGTATGCAGAATAATCATTGAAACAGATTTTGGCAAATATTCATTATAGTAGTATTCCAGCCAGTCAACCTTCATCCATATCATATTTGCCAGTTTTCCTGTACGCTCCTCGTCATAAAGCATCGGTCCCATTTCAAACAGCTTTTTCATCAAATCCACACGTACTTCCTTTTTAAAGGCAACACTATTTTCATGAATCATTCTATTTTCCAGCTTTTGGGAAATAAATTTAATAATACTTATCACAACTGCCAGACTTACGGCCATTACAAAGTTTCTACTGTTTCTCTGCTCCCCTACAGCAATCACTGCCACAACACCGCCTACGGATAACATCCACAACGAAGAAATTATCATCATTACCAGTCCCATCATTACTGTCTTTTTCATACGCAGATGATATCTTTTTCCAAATTTCAAAATTGCTCTTGTAATGTACATTTTTCTGTCACCTCTTAATGCGGATATGGAGCAAGATACAGTTCTGTATATTTTGCAGTATTTTCCGAATATCCCATTGTTTTCTGGAAACTATAAATTCTTTCCGATGTAACTAAAAGCGGTTCTCCCATCAACTGTGTTCCCTTTGTTATGAATACTTTTACAACAGGAATTCCAATTCCCGGTCTGGTTAAATCCACATATAGAATGTCTGCATCCGGTTGAACAGCCTTTACTTTATCCATCACATACTTTAAGGATTCATCCACCGATGAAAAGTTCATTGCTTTCATATCGCTAATATCTTTTCTGTCACCGATTGGCACAATGTCCTTTTGTTGGAAATAGAACAGACTATACAAACCATCTCTTGCCGTAATCAAGTATTCCATATCAAGACTTGCATAATCATCCACATCAGCTTCATGTACTGTAGCTCTGGATTGCACAGCCTCTGTTATTGACCGTTCTAACGCAAGTTCCGGATGAATGGATGCACCAAATCCGCTAAATGCGTAACTTGCATAATCCTTCGGATTCGAAATCCATGTACGAATTACAGGAATTCCTATATCATTTGTGTAATCTCTGCTTATAATTTCAAAGCCTTCTGCTTTTATTTTTTCAATTACTTCTTTCAAGTCTCTATTCTTCAAGCCTTCATATTCAACGATTGGAAGTCTGACTGTATTCGCCTGCCCAATCATCCATGCATCATGTTCTAACAATTCAAACATTCCCTGCAAAATTGCATCCTTAATAGTTGCTCCGGCTGACATTCCTGACGAGCCGATTGGAGCAAAATTTCCCTGAAATGTATTTCTGCTTAAAAATACTAAAGATGCCGGTAACAGCTTTGGTTTATTGTCAACTAAGGAATATCCCCAAACCCAGTCTATTTTTCTATCTGACATAAATTGGTCATACACGGTACTTACATTAGGTACAATTTGGGTCATGTCAGAAATATCTGCACAATATTCCCTCATCTCGTCATAACTTCCACAAATGATTTCCTTTTCTCCAAAATATCTCGCACTAAGACGTTCAAACATTTCAAATGCCGCTGAAAAATAAGCCTGTCTTTTATTAATTCCCTTTCCATGTGAATGCTGTTCCCCAAAAAAGTATGGTGTTTTATTTTTATGTGTCATTTCCAATGTAGAATGGTAAACCGGTATGATATGTGAAAATGGATTTTGTGTATCCACTTCTATCTTGATATCCAACTCCATTTTATTTAACGTTTCCTGAACCAGTTTCTCGGTTTCTTCTGGTGTCTTACTCCGAAGACCTCCTACATGATACTTAATTTCTGTACCATCAAGCGGATTTGATAACTCAGGTACATCTATTTTCCCTTTGAAAAATCTATAGTTTTTATTCATGCTTCTGCAACAGGTACATTCAGAAATCGCCTGATAATTTTTCACGAGTGGATGATAAATTTTCCCTCTTGGAATCACAACTTCTTTTTTATATAAATTAAAATTCGTCTTTTCTTTTGACGCATTAACTGCATCTTCTAACAAAATCTGTAAGATGTTCCTTTTCTCAGCATCAGAAAATGTATCGTCCCACTTTCTTGCCCAGAAATGTTCTTTCAGATTATCTGCAGATATTTTTTCTTCCAAATCATGGTTCAGCAAATGAATATGCTGCTGTATATGACATTCCACACATGGAGTTCTCCAAGGAAAAACAAATGGTCCCAAAACAAAACTTTCACCATTATATCTGCATAAAATATATGGAATCTCTTTTTTAAATAATTTTCTGTTTATTTCCATTGCATCCTGGTATTTTAATTCTCCCGGAAGCCAGATTACTCCCGTAAAATCTGCATCTGTTTGTATGTATGTTTCTATGTTTTCAAAATAAATCGTATTCTGTTCTTCCAACAGCACATTTTTTAAAAACAAATAGTTCTCTTTCTCCCCTAATACCGCAAATCTTCCCGCTTTTCTTTCTTGTTTGACAGTCTTAATAATTTCTTCCTGTATTAATATCCCAAGAAATTCATCAATCTCATCTTTCGTGTATTCTCCCTTATAAAATTGATAAATCTCGTCTATACTGCCAGTTTCGCGAACAATAGCTATGATGTTTTCCAATATTACGGCATCACATTCATATTTCCTTAAATAGTCATTGCAAACAACTAACACATTTTCATCATCGAACCTTCCCATTGAACAGGAGGGATTAATATAATATTTCATTTCTCCTCTTTCCCGAAAAAACACATCGGCACTTAGCCGATGTGCTTTTCCTTACATGATAAATTAGGTTGTCTTTAATGTATGACAGCAAGCATCTGCACTAGCTTTTGAAACAACAGCAGCACTTGTCTTCTCGCTCTTTACTCTTAACTTCATCCCTATTACCTCCCTTTATTTTTTGTTAGTTGCAACTAACCGTTGGCTAGTATAGCAGTTTTTATTTTTCATTTCAACACTTTACTTGGCTAAATTTTCTCAATAACTATTATTGTAGCAAGTACTAACTTATTATCGATTTTATTCGACATAAAAACTTTCGTGCTTTAGCATAACAAGGTCTTTCCTATAACACAAAAAGAGACAGGCAAATACCTGTCTCTATGTATACACACTTATTCAGTTATCTAAAAATTATTTTCTGGAATTCTTAAGGAAATCCGGAATCTTAATATCTACCTGCTGTACATTACTCTCTACCTGACGTGGTTTCTGAATACCGGAAAATGTAGGTGCAACAGGCTTCTGTGTTGGTGCTGCATTATATCCGGCATTTGGCTGTACCCCCATTCCCATAGAAGGTCTAGTCATTGTAGAAGCTGCTGTTGGTCTTGCAGGTGTAGCCTGTGCCTGATATTGCATCTTTGGCATAATCTTGTTGCTCTGTCCCGCATTCTCAAGTCCGGTTGCAATAACTGTGATAGTAGCTTCATCTGTCATGGATTCATCAAACTTCGCACCGAAGATAATATTTGCATCATCTCCTGCTAAATCCTGAACATAGCTTGCTGCATCGTTTGCATCCATTAAGGAAATATCACCGGAAATATTAATAATAACATGGCTGGCACCATTAATTGTTGTCTCTAATAATGGACTGGCAACTGCTAATTTAACAGCTTCAATCGCTTTATCATCACCCTTAGCTGAACCGATACCGATATGAGCCATACCCTTATCCTTCATAACAGTAGATACATCTGCGAAGTCTAAGTTAATTAATGCTGGAAGGTTAATTAAATCAGTAATACCCTGAACTGCCTGCTGTAAAACTTCATCTGCTTTCTTTAACGCATCCGGCATGGTTGTCCGTCTGTCAACGATTTCTAATAATTTATCATTAGGAATCACAATTAAGGTATCAACGCTATCTTTTAAACGTTCAATACCGGAAGTGGCATTTAACATACGCTGTTTTGCTTCAAATTTGAAAGGCTTTGTCACAACACCAACTGTTAAGATGCCCTGTTCTTTTGCAATTTTTGCAACAACCGGAGCCGCACCGGTACCGGTACCGCCACCCATACCACAGGTAACAAATACCATATCTGCGCCTTTTACTGCTGCCGATAATTCTTCAATACTTTCTTCCGCTGCTTTCTCACCAACCTCAGGCTGTGCTCCTGCACCAAGACCTTTCGTTAATTTCTCACCAATCTGAATTAAAGTTGGTGCTTTACATAAAGTAAGAGCCTGCTTATCTGTATTAATTCCGATAAACTCAACTCCACCGATATTTTCATCAATCATTCTATTAACAGCGTTATTACCGGCTCCGCCGACTCCGATTACGATAATCTTCGCGCTGTTATCCACCTCTGTATTTCTAATCTCCAGCAAGGTTGTTCCTCCTTCATCTCTCCCATAAAATTTATATCAAAAATGCCTAGTATTCGAAAATAAACAATACTAAAAAACTCTATACACTATAATATAATTTTTCCACTAACAAATCAACTAATTTTTTCATTTTTTTTCAGAATTCTGTATCAAATGTCTTATTAAGAATATTTTCTTACTCTGACTTGTCAAAAACAATATCTGTACTTTCTTCCGTCCAATTCTCTAAATGTAGTGTTCCAGACAGTCCATTCAACTGCGGCAGAATGTAAGACAATCGGATAATCTTCTGCGACAGATTCTCTTCTGAACCCACATTTACCTGAATGGTTCCATAATATAATGTTGGTTCTAAACTTCTGTTATATTGAATTTCATCCGGAAGCTGATTATATTTTTTCAAGGTCTGCGTTAAGTTCAACAAATTTCCAAGAACCTTATCATTCTCTAAAGGAAGCTGTTCATAAAGGATAACCTCACTACAGCTTATTCCTTTTATCCTCGGAACACCCTCGATTATTTCTGCTGATGTCTCGACCACGAAACCATCTTTATCAAAATAAGCGTTTTGCCCAATGCTGTCAATATAAAGAAATCCTAACATTCCTTTTTCATAGACATTAATTC
>X314_Red_Deer__coassemble_170_pt1 | contig 12222 bp, 12 predicted proteins | sample X314_Red_Deer__metabat2_high_PE_002 | metagenome-assembled genome bin X314_Red_Deer
CTTTATTATCATCCCAACGTCTTGTTTCCTGAATAACCTGCTTTCCTTCCTCTGTAAGTTCAATCTGACGCGCGCGCTCTGCCTCGATTGCCCGTGCAATTGCTTTAAAGGAGTTTAGGTTTTTCATTTCAGTACGTGTTCCAAATTCACTTGCTCCCATTTCTCTGACAGAAAGGTTGACATCGGCACGCATAGAGCCTTCATTTAATTTACAATCTGATGCTCCAAGGTATTGGATAATCATTCTTAATTTTTCAAGGTAGGCAATTACCTCATCCGCAGAACGCATATCCGGCTCTGAAACAATTTCAATCAATGGCACACCGGAACGGTTGTAATCTACAATGGAGCAATCCTCCCACTCATCATGCACGAGCTTTCCGGCATCCTCTTCCATATGAATTTCATGAATTCCAATGCTCTTTTTGCCTGCTGCTGTTTCAATTTCCACGCTACCATCACGACAGATTGGCAGATAGAGCTGGGAAATCTGATAGTTTTGAGGATTATCCGGATAAAAATAGTTTTTGCGGTCAAATTTACTGTACCGGGTAATCGTACAGTTTGTTGCAAGTCCTACTGCTGCTGCATACTCTACAACCTGCTTGTTTAAAACAGGAAGTGAACCGGGCATTCCTGTACAAACCGGGCATGTGTGGCTGTTTGGGGCACCGCCGAATGCTGTGGAGCAGGAGCAGAAGATTTTTGTTTTTGTTGCAAGTTCTACGTGAACCTCTAAACCGATGACTGTCTCATATACTTTACTCATATATTCCTCTCATTCCGCCGCCTTAGCGGCTTTTGAATCACTTGTAACTTTGTGCATCAGCAGCAAAGTCCTGATGGAAAGAAATTACTTTCTTTCATTTTTCCTTCAGCCTTCTCTCCTCTTAGCTTTCTCCAAGGGGGCAATGCTCATATTCTTTTGTCTGCTCATAAGCATATGCTGCACGGATAATCTTTTTCTCTTCAAAACAATCACCAATCAGCTGTAAACCAATTGGAAGGCCTTTGGAATCCTTTCCACACGGAACGGAAATTCCCGGTAAGCCTGCTAAGTTTACGGAAATGGTATAAATATCCCCAAGGTACATCTTTATCGGATCACTTAAGGATTCTCCAAGCCTTGGCGCAGTAGCCGGAGCTGCGGGTCCTAAAATCACATCATATTTTTTAAAGGCTTCATCAAAAGCTTTCTTAATTAATGCCTTTGTACGAAGTGCTTTTAAATAATAAGCATCATAATATCCACTGCTTAATACGAAAGAACCTAACATAATACGGCGTTTTACCTCTGTTCCAAAACCCTCGGAACGGGACTTTTTGTACATATTATGAAGTCCCTCATAATCTTTTGTACGGTAACCATATTTTACACCATCAAAACGCGCAAGGTTTGAGCTGGCTTCCGCACAGGCAATCACGTAGTAAGCCCCAATTGCATATTCAACAAGGCTTAAATCAAATTCTTCCACGATTGCGCCTTTTTCTTCTAAAACTTTTGCAGCTTTTAAAACGGCTTCTTTTACTTCCGCATCTAAACCAACGCCAAAATAGTCTCTTGGAATTCCAATTTTCATTCCTTTCACATCATCTACTAATGCCTCGGTAAACTGATAATCCTCTCTTCGAATAGAAGTAGCATCCTTGCTGTCATAAGAAACAATTGCTTCTAAAATTGTTGCACAGTCTGTCACATCCTTTGCAACAGGTCCAATCTGATCTAAAGAAGAACCATAGGCAATTAAGCCGTAACGTGAAACCGTTCCGTAGGTTGGCTTAATTCCTGTTACGCCACAGTAAGAGCTTGGCTGGCGGATAGATCCTCCTGTATCAGAGCCAAGTGCAAAGGAGCATTCCTCTGCTGCAACTGCAGCGCAGCTTCCACCTGACGAACCTCCCGGTACATGCTTCGTGTTCCAAGGGTTTTTGGTTACGCCAAAGGCAGAGGTTTCTGTGGTGCTTCCCATGGCAAATTCATCCATGTTTGTTTTTCCAATAATGACTGCACCCGCTTTTTCCAAATTCTCTACTGCCTGAGCAGTATAGGTTGGTACAAAATTGTATAAAATTTTTGAGGAACAGGTAGTAAGTATATCCTTCGTGCACATGTTGTCTTTGATTGCCACCGGTACACCTGCTAATGGGCCTGTCAAAGTTCCTTCATCAATTAATTTCTGTACTTCTTCTGCACGTTTTAATGCCCCCTCTCTGTCTACTGTTACAAAGCTGTGCACCTTTTCTTCTTTTTTCTCAATTGCGTCAAGGGCGGCTGTCACTGCTTCTAGTACCGTCACTTCTTTTGCTTTTATTTTCTTGCCTAATTCTACGGCAGTTAAACTCATTAAACTCATGTTTTCCTCGTTTCTAGCCAATTGTTTTTGGCACTTTAAATCCGTTATCTTTCATTGCCGGTGCGTTTGCTAAAGTCTCATTACTGCCATCACCATTTGTCACAACATCTTCCCTAAAAACATTTTTCACAGGAAAAATATGAGACATCGGCTCTACGCCTTCTGTATCAAGTTCATTTAATTTATCAATATAATCGAGCATTTCCTCCATATCCTTTTTTGCCTGCTTTTTTTCTTCCTCACTTAATTCAAGCTTGGCAAGGATTCCGACATACTCGATTGTTTCATCAGAAATAATGTTTGCCATGATTTTCTCCTATCTTTTTATACTACTGTTTTGAACGACTTATAATCTCAAGAGCCTTGAGCCGTTTGCTACTTTGACTGTTCTACGACTCTAGACGACTTACACTCTCAAGAGATTTAAGCCGGTTAATTTTTTGGCTATTCTACGGCTCCAAACGACTCATGTCTCTTGGAAAGAGTGTTGTCTCACGAACGTTGTCTTTGCCGATTAATTTCATTGTCAGACGCTCTAAGCCGATTCCAAGCCCACCGTGAGGCGGCATTCCATGCTTGAAGGTGTCAATGTACTGCTCCATACCTTCCGTACTCATGCCACGCTTTTCGATTTTTTCTAAAAGATTGTGGTAATCATGGATACGCTGTCCTCCGGTTGTAATTTCCAAGCCCTGATACAGTAAATCAAAGCTTAAGGTATATGTGGAATCCTTCGGGTCATCCATTGCATAAAATGGTCTCTTCTTCGATGGATAATGTGTTACGAATACAAAATCTGCATCATATTCTTCTTTAAAATACTGACCGATTAAAGATTCCTCTTCCGGCTCTAAGTCGTACGGATTACGGATTTTGCGGTTATATTTTTCTGAAACCAGTCTCTTTGCTTCGTCAAAACGGACGGTTGGAATTTTATCCACCTTTGGAAGTGTTACGCCTAAGATTTTTAACTCTTTTGCATACTCTTTTTCAAGAAGCGCGATTGTATACTGTAAAAATCCTGTTTCCATTGCCATAATATCTTCAAAGCTGTCAATATAGCCCATTTCGAAGTCTAAGCTGGTATATTCATTTAAGTGTCGTTTGGTGTTATGCTTCTCAGCACGGAATACCGGAGCAGTTTCAAATACGCGGTCAAATACACCCACCATCATCTGCTTGTAAAACTGCGGACTCTGTGCTAAAACGGCTGGCCTGTGGAAATAATCCATGCGGAATAGATTTGCTCCACCCTCTGCGCCTCTTGCACCAATCTTTGGTGTGTGGATTTCTGTAAATCCCTGCTCATATAAGAAATCACGAAAGCCTCTTACGATGCCTTCCTGTATTTTGAATTTTGCACGTTCTCTGATATTTCGAAGTGAAATAGAACGATTATTTAAATTTGCTTCTAAAGAAGTGTTTAATTTCCATTTGGAAATTGCAAGCGGCATAGGTGCTGCCGGTTCAGATAACACTTTGATGGAGTCAAGGCGGATTTCAAAGCCACCAGGTGCTCTATCCTCTGTTTTTACGATTCCTTCCACCTCAACCGTTGCCGCTTCCTTTAACGATTTTAAATCAAATTTTGTTTTGCCTTCTTCAAATACACACTGAAGAAGCCCCTCTCTTTTGCGCAAAACAACGAATGCTACCTCCCCCATATCGCGGATGGTATGAACCGCACCGTTTAGCTTTACGCTTTTTCCCTCGAAATCCCCTTTTAAGATTTCACTGATTTCAACTGTTTCTTTTGCTGCTACTCCTGTCATAAATTTCATCATACATGTACGCTCCTTTTCTATCCGACATTCGGAAATAATAGGTGCGGGACGGGGTTATGTGGAATGAAATGTTCTGCACGCGCGACGCTTCCGAAAACGCTTTGCGTTTTCTTCTGACGTACACTACGTATGAGCACTTTCTTATCACATAAAAAACGCCCTGAAAAAACATTTTGTTTTTTCAGGGCGAGACATTTCTAATAATCCCGCGGTACCACCCGCATTGAAAAATGAGAACATCAACTCATTTTCCCACTCAATGTGCGTAACGTGCACCAACGTACTGACCTACTTAACGCATTCGCAATCAACATGTTTCCCACCATGGCGCCATAAGCTAAGTTAATCATATATGAAATACCTGCTAACTTAGCGGTGTTCCAACCTGCTGCAAATCCGGTTCAACCAGTCTGCTCCAGAGTGTTCCCTTTGTCTCCTCTTTCAAACAGCGCTCTCAGTCGGTGACGCTGTATTCCTGTCGACGTCTGAAGACAAGAGTCTCTTTCAACGCTTTGTTGTTTTAATGTTGTTATATTTATAGCACTCCAAAAAACAAATTGCAAGCATAAAATTTCGTTTTTATTATAACAAAAAGTTATAACGCAACGCCATAATATTAAAATTTGATATCCAAAATATCACTTAATGCAATGCTCTGCTCCCTCATTTTTATTTGCTCAGAAAAACTGTCAACCTTTACAACTATATCCGTAAGATATGCATAATCTCCCAGTTCCATTTTCTCTTCCAACGATACTTTCTCATCTTTTACAAAATATCTGACAGTCACCTCCGGCTGACTGCCACTTGCAAGCATTTCCGATAATTCACGCAGCCGCTCGTCTAGTTCTTCCTTCTTTTCTTCTGACAACTCTACGCGTGTCGTCGTCACCTTTTGTTTCTCTTCGATTGCTTCCTCATATCCTTTCAATGCTGCAAAGGGCATAAATATCTTTGCCCGGTCTGCTATTGGCATTGATGGTCGATTAGACTTTGGACGAGAAAGATGGATAATATCATCATATTTTCCCATTTTTACCTCATTCTGCCACTTTCGTGGAGTTTAAATCATAAAATGTCTTGATTTTTCTCATAATCTGCAGTGCATATCAAATCTTCATGCATACACTCGATTTTCCCCACTAACGAAAAAATTAGAACTTTGTGCTTAAGCACAATAGCTGTTTTTTAATCTTTTATGCCTTGTGGCCACCAATTTGCTGATTTCGCTCGATTGTCGTAGCTCCCTCTTCTAAATTCGTTCCCTTTAAAATCGCATTTTTTCCATATCGTCCCTGAATTTTAAGCATGGCTTCCTGCATTTTCCGCTCGCGCTCTTTAAGTGCCTTATCTTCCTCTTCTTTTTCATAATCGGTAAATAAATCTAACTGCACATAGCTTTCGGATGCAGCCTTATTTTCATCCATGATATTTCCAAAACCGATAGATACTCTTTTTATCAAAAGATTCTTATCTACAATTTTATCGTAAATGTGAAGCACCGCTTCCATAATTTTCTCTGTGGAAGAGGTAAATTCTTTCAAGCGGTACGAGCCATGCGCCGGCTTTGGAACGGTTCTTCCATAGCCATCTAACGTCATTTCGCCGTTATATTGCTTATTTTTCATTTCTCTATCATATCCTAAATCGAGGGTCACGCTGTCTGTCACCATTCTTTTGGCAACCAAATCCAAAACCTGTAATTCTGTCATTTCTTTTACAATCATCCGGCATTTTTCATAGTCATATCCACAGCTAAGCACCTGACCGGAAGAAATGGAATTGTTGCTTGGCTTATAATTTTTTATCGCTTCCATGGTACATGGTTCAATTCCCCATGCATGGTCAATCAAAAGCTCTGCGTCCACGCCAAACAGTTTAAATAAAAAATCCTCACCCGTTCCAAATCCATGTCGTCCTAACGATATACGGGCAATATCGCCCATCGTGTACATACCATTTGCCTCAAGCTTCCTACTGATTCCACGCCCGATTCTCCAAAAATCAGTTAGCGGTCTGTGCTCCCACAATTTTTCCCGATAGGACATCTCATCAAGGCTCGCAATACGCGCACCATTTTCATCTGCCTCTACATGCTTTGCACCGATATCCATAGCAATTTTGGCAAGATAAAGATTCGTCCCAATTCCCGCTGTTGCGGTAATTCCCGTCTCCTGATACACATCCTTTATCATCATAAGTGCAAGCTGATGTACTGTTACCGGCTCTCCATCTGCATTTTTGTATAAATGCAAATAATTAGTTACATCCATAAAAACTTCGTCAATAGAATAAACATGAATATCTTCGGGACTTATATATTTCAGATAAACCTTATATATCCTGCTGCTGTAATCCATGTATAACTGCATCCTGGGCGGTGCAATAATAAATTGTACCTCTTCCCCTGTCCGCATTTTTACTTCCTTGCACTTTTGCATCACCTCAAATAATCGTGCACGTCCGGGAATTCCGTATTTCTTTAACGCAGGCGAAACTGCAAGACAAATCGTCTTCTCTGTCCGCGATTCGTCTGCCACCACAAGCTTGGTTGTAAGCGGATCTAACCCTCGCTCTACACATTCCACTGAGGCATAAAATGATTTTAAGTCGATTGCGATGTAACTTCTATTCTGATTCATTTGCATACCTCCCTGAATTATTTTATGCCATTCCCGAACATTAGTTCTAGTATACATCATTCTGAAGGATTTTGCATCTGTTTTTTATGGAGAAAATGAAAAAAGATAGTTTTCCGGGTTCATTTACTCGAACAACTATCTTTTCTTATTCTTTCGCTTTCTTTCACGACGGCTTAGCTTTGGCTTATGCTCACTTATTCTTGATCATCGAGGCTTGGCTTACAGCCAATTCATTTCCTTTCAGATATTCTAACAGTCCCTCACAACCAGCCAAAACATCCCTATATGTGGCATCAAAATCTCCGGTGTACCAAGGGTCCGCTACATCCCTTTCCTCTCCTGCAAACGACAGCAATTTATAAATCTTGCCATGTGAATCACCGCAGGCAATTCTTGTCATGTTACGAATATTAGCTGTATCCATGCCGATTAAATAATCATATTCTAAATAATCGTTTCTTGTCATCTGTACTGCGCGGTGCGCAATCACCGGAATGCCCACCTGTTCTAATTTTCTTACCGTTCCATAATGCGGCGGGTTACCGATTTCTTCGCGGCTTGTGGCTGCGGAGGCAATTTGGAAGTGATCGGATAGGTTTTGTTGGCTGACTAGGTGTGTCATGACGCTTTCTGCCATGGTGCTACGACAGATGTTGCCGTGGCAGATGAATAATACTTTTATCATAGTAATTGTTTGCTCCTTTTTGCCCGGAAATGCCGTATTTTGCGGGTATTTCCGAGATTATGGTTGAACTTTTATTTATGTGTCAACTAGGCAAATTATAGCATAATTCAGCAAGTTGTGACTACCTGTTAGTAGTAGGAATAGTAGTAAAACGGAAATTCCTACTACTAAGGTAATGATACTAATTCCGACCAATAGTCCTTCAACTCTGGTATCTGTAGTTTGGCTGCAAATATCAATTGTAATGCAAAACATTGAATTGGGGTTACATTATTTGAATCGTTCATCATCTTCACAAGTGGTGCCAACCCAAAGTCAATATGTGCCCCTCTTTTATCTGAAAGATGTTTGATAAAATCATATACCGTTAAACTGTAGTACCCCGCCTTGCTCATCAATTCAAATATAATCACATTATCACTTTCAGAGCAAGTTGCTTTACGCACATATACCCTATTATCTTCACCCTTAAATTTAATTTCAGAAAAATCGAAGAACGAACTAAATGTACTTTTGTCCCCCTTTTTTAATTGATTCATAATTGCAATGAATGTATCTTCTGGAATTACGCTTGGAATATCTTTCTCATTCTTATCAAAATATGCTATGTATTGCTTTCCCCAATCCTCAACAGGTAACCACTCATCTATTTCTCCACTTTGGTATGGTGGTAATATCATATTCAACTTATCATCGGCAGCAAGGCAAAATCCATTTAATTTTGGCATCTTAAAATCCGGACACACTTCCAACAATATAGAAGGATGTTGATTTTCAAATAATAATTTTCGTAAAGGCATAACCATTATTCTATCTAACATTTCCACATATTCATCTCCCAATTCGGAAATCTGTGAAAAAGCCAAACGCAAAATATTAAATTCTTCCTTTATCTCTAATATCATTCCATTTCTGGATAAGTTAAATTGTGTCACAAAATTTAATTCCGGTTTGTAATTATCCATATGAATCACTTTTCCTCCATACATGTTTATATTGTTTTATACCATCGAAATCTTATAATCTCAAAACCACTACTATTATATCGTCACATATATCATTTTTCCATAGAATAACGCCCCAGTATAACTGGAGCGCCTCTGCAACATAATACTACCTTAATTTTTCTACTATGAATTATTCATCACTATGTACTTGCAAATATCCCTCTTCAAAAGTACAATCAGATGCGTTTTCGGGAATAAATATAATATCTTTTTCATACTCTCTATATACCACTCCGGAACATCACATTCCAGCAAAAGCTTCTCAATTTCTGCCGGCATACGATTATTTGAATACTTTCCTTTTCGAACAGATTCTTTTATATCATACACCTGCCCCGAAGGATTCTCACAACATTTACCGTTCAGCTTATCATATAAGTAAGCATATACATCTTCTCTGCAGGATATTAGCTCATTTAATGGAATTCCCTTATCATATAAAACTTCTGCATTACCCTTCCAACCTCCTGTACTATGCATAAAACCATATAAGGCAAGCAAATCACAAAACTTAGGGTTTTCAATATCTGAAAGTACTTTTCCTAAATTCATATTACCGTCATGACCATCAAATTTACCGTTCTCTACGGCATAAGTAAAATACTCTCTCAAAATTTGCGCCGTGAATTTTGTATTCTGTAAATCCTGCCTACACGCTTGCTCCTCTACATTTTCTATCACGGACAGCACGGATATTTCATCACGCAGTCCCAATATTCTTCCGGACTAACAATGATTACCTCATCTAAATACTTCTTAACCGCCTCCTTTGAAAAAATACCAAATTTGGTTACCTTGATTTTTTCTGCAGAAGGATTCTCTATCTCTTCATCACAAGCAACCCTAAACTCTCGTATCTCTCCATATCCCTTAAAATACTCATACATACACTTCTTTGCAAGTTCCGTTCCGTCATTTGAAACATATATCTCATTCCATCTGCAAAAAGGATACATGTTAATGGCATCAACTCCGAATCCATCCTTGCTATAATCATTTCCGCAAGAACATTTCTTATCCGGCAAATCTATACCACACTTTTCACTCAGATCAAACTCTACTTTCCTGCATACCGGACAATAATAATGTGCCGGTAATGGATTAACATTTGTTCCACCTAAAAGCCATGCCATAAATGAGGCTCCCATCTGTGCACCTCTTATTTCAAAATATAAATTCTTTGCTGAAAACTCTTCTTGAAGTTTCCCAAAAAATCCCATCCAAAGAAGTGTCTCTTGTCCATCAAGCATCAGTTCCTCGGTCTTAAAACGATTGACAATCCTTATAGGCGGATTATCTCCATACATTTCCTTCATTTTGTTTTTTGCTATATCAATTATTTCATTTTTCATCGCAAATAAGTCCTTTCTCTCCTTATCGAAAGCAGCATATTCGCAAGTTAACAGTTCGTCTACACTTACTTCTAGTATTTCTGCTAATTTTCTAATAGTACCAATCCTAGGAGTAGATGCTCCATTCTCCCACTTTGATACCGCTTTATCTGAAACACCGACGAGTGCACCCAATTGGTATTGAGACAGGCCACGTCTCTCCCTCAATGCACTGATAAAATTTCCAAAACTATAGTCTCTCATAATCATCCTCCGTTACTTGCTAATTTCATTTTACAACGGATTTCTGGTTTTTCAATTTATTGATATAGAATGAAAGTAGAGTTTTACTTCCACCTATTCGCATACAACAATTTCACTACTTAATTATATCGTCACCCACACCATTTATCCATAGAAAAAACGCCCCAGTATAACCGGAGCGTCTCTGCCGTGTAGCATTGCTACACTACTTTAAACATTTTCTGCGATACCGCCTTAGCATCATTTTTCTTTTCAATCTCTGCCTGTGCCTTTCTGAACTCTTCCATTCGTTTTAATTCTTCCTCTGCGTCATCAAAACTGATATGTGTGTACACATTCACGGTAACACTGATGTCTGAATGTCCCATGAGGTATTGTAGCGTCTTTGGATTCATTCCCGATTTTGCCATATTGGAGCAATAAGTGTGGCGGCATACATGAGGAGTGATGTTTGGCATCTGCACTCTGTAAATATCGTTGTACCTTCCGACCATTCGGTTGAACCGATGTTGCCAGTGCATTGCCACAAGGGGATTGCCGTCATCATCGTAGAAAAGAAATCCGGTGTATCCATCAATCACCTTTTCTAACTTCGGTGGCTCCCTGTCCTCGATAATGGCTTGGAACATTTGTGCCACATCCTCTGTTATAGGAATTTTTCTCTTTCCCGCCTCCGTCTTTGTTTCTTCTATGATGTACCTCATATCACAAGTTCTTTGTAACTGATGGTCGATGTTTACAGTTCTGTTCTCAAGGTCGATATCCTTTAAGGTCAATCCACAAAATTCCGAAATACGCATTCCCGTATGAAAGAGAATGTACACCACTTCATAATACTTGCAGTAACAAACATCGTCATGCACAAACTTTAGGAACTTTCGCATCTGCTCCCGGCTGATTGCCTCTCTCGTAACACTATCATTTACCACCACTCCTGCAAGCTGGAATCCAAATGGGTTCTTTACCAAAATGTCATCGTCCACCGCCATCTGAAAGGCTGGCCTAAGTACTCCTCGTATGGTATGAATGGAACTGTAACTCTTGCCATCCTCCTGTTGCAACTTTATTAAAAACAACTTCGCATCCGATGTTTTCACAGTTCTGATTTTCTTCTGTCCGAAAAGCTCCTTTGCCAAAATCCTCTGTACCGTCACATACCCGGTTCTAGTACTTTGCCTTACTCCTGTTTTGGTTTTAAGGTAACGGTCTACCAATTCACACACCGTCATTGTTCCATCAGCAACATTCATTAACCTATCCAAATCGGAATTGACCTGCTTTTCCAATTCCCTAAGGGAAAGGCACGGCTTTTTGCCGGGCGGAAGTTTATCCGTAGGCTCCAACTTCCAACTGTACACAAAATGCGGTTTGCCATCAATGTGATATTTGTATTGATACTTTCCATCTGCTCTTATGCTTTCGCCGGGGCGCAGCACCCTTCGTTTGGAATCCCGTCTAGTCTTCCCTCTTCCTGCTTCTGCCATTTGCAAGCTCCTCCTTTACCTTTGGATTTTTTAATAAATACTGCTCAAATGCCAAACGGATGATAAGTGTCCTTTTCTTATAGTAAGCAAGGTAATCACCACCATCCGTTTTCTCTAAAAACATATAAAATTTTCTTCTGCTGAAATTCCAATAACGGATTGCCTCTTCCGGGTTTAAGATATCCTTTTCTCCCAAGTCTGGTCGTGCCATTTTGTAACTCCTTTCTCTGCCAAAAGTGTTGTATTTGCCGAGTTTTCCGGTCATTGTATATATCACTCTACTCCCCGGAAATAGCAACTACTATCGGCAGATAAACGGAATTATATTTCTGAGGATTGAAGGATAAACTCCTCAAACTTCGGTCTGACGATTAGAAATCTGTTACCACAGAAAACCGCAACGTTTCCAAGGTTGTCCTCTGCGATTCTTCGCATCTTTTTAGTGCCGATATTGAAATAAAAAGCAGCCTCTTTAATGGTAAGCAGATACTTATCCTTTAAAGCCTCTGACTTATTTTCTTTTGGTTCCATGTTCACAACATTCATACTTCTCACCTCTTTTCCATGCGCGGGGGCGGGGCGGTCATTATCTTGCCACCTTACCTCCAAGGGCAACCAATGTCATTAAGATAAGAAATCTATTATTTAGAACAGATGTGAAACTAATCATA
>X314_Red_Deer__coassemble_172_pt1 | contig 12115 bp, 8 predicted proteins | sample X314_Red_Deer__metabat2_high_PE_002 | metagenome-assembled genome bin X314_Red_Deer
GAACCTTGAAATGACGGAGTCAGAGTCCGTTGCCTTACCGTTTGGCGATAGCCCTATAAGTCTTATGCGCTTGTCTTACTTGTTGCGCCGTCAACAATAGCTATTATATATGGGTTCAAAAAAAAAGTCAAGCGTTTTTTTCAAAAATTTTCAAATTTTTTTCAACCATTGCATATAAAACCTCTTCCCCCCAGGAAATGCGGGCAGTTCCACTGGTTGCTTCCGTAATTTCTTTTTCAAAAGAACCCTGTTTTTCTTCCGGCACCATAAAAATCATTTCAACCTGATCAGTATAAACGGTATCTAAAGTTGTCAGTTCCTCCTTTGCTGCAAGATACTGTATTTTGCCAAGCCCGTTATAATCCGTTCCGATCGTCAACTTTCTTCCTAACTGCTTGTCAATTACCACACTGGCAGCAAGCCCTTCCTGCACTGCTTTCTGATAAGCTCTTACCAAGCCGCCGGTTCCCAGTAGCGTACCGCCAAAATAACGTGTCACTACAACCGCTGTGTTATGAATTTCTTCCTTTAATAATACATCCAGCATCGGCCGCCCTGCTGTCTGAGCCGGTTCTCCATCATCGGAGCATCGGGTAATTTCCTGATTACCTCCTATCACAAAAGCGGAACAATTGTGTCTTGCATCCCAGTATTTCTTTTTCATCTCATTAATAAATGCAACTGCCTCTTCTTCCGAAGTCACCGGACGTACCGTTGCAATAAATCTTGATTTTTTCTCTACAATTTCACCTTCGCCACCGGTATATACTGTTTTCATATCATTACTACCCTTCTATCTGAAATACTCTGCCAAAAACAGGCAGACCTATCTGTTAACCAGAATTATTTTCCAATATTAAGAATAGTACCATGATTCCTAGGGAAAAATCAACATATCGGTATAATACTCCCTTGCATTTTAACTTTTTCTTTATTCTGTTGTATTTATTTGATATAATACATAAATGGTAATTTTGACTTTAAAAAGGAGGCCTGTCTATGAATTATGGAAAGAAAAGTTCACGGAAACGTGAAGAAGAACTGACTTCCAAGGGCATAATGATAAGAAAAAAATTTTATGTAATCTTTTGTAAGACATTACTTATATGCTTTTTTGCATTTGTAATCGTTGGCGGATGCACTGTATTTGGTGTTTTTAGGGGGGTGATTGATTCTGCTCCATCCGTAAACGAAATCGACGCAACACCAACCGGTTATCTTACCACCGTACTTGACAGCGATGGAAATGAAATTGCAAATTTGGTAGCAACCGGTTCGCACCGCAGATATGTTACTATAGACGAAATTCCTGAGGATTTGCAAAATGCAGTGGTTGCTATCGAGGATTCCCGTTTTTACGAACATAATGGTATTGACTTAACAGGTATCCTTCGTGCCGGATTTGCGGGTGTAAAAAACATTTTAAGTGGAAAAAACATCAATCAGGGAGCCAGTACCATCACACAGCAGTTGTTAAAAAATACTGTTTTAGCAGAGGAATGGGCAAGCGAATCTTCTTTTGTTGAAAAGCTTCAGCGAAAGATTCAGGAACAATATCTTGCAATTGAATTAGAGAAGGTTTACGAAAAAGAATGGATTCTCGAAAACTATTTAAACGCCATTAACCTTGGTCAGAATACACTTGGTGTCAGCGTTGCATCAGAACGTTACTTTGGCAAAGATGTTTCAGAACTGACACTTTCAGAGTGTGCCGTTCTTGCCGGAATTACGCAGAACCCTTCCAAATACAATCCGATTTCCTATCCGGAAAACAATGCCGAAAAACGAAAAATTGTTTTGAATTATATGTTAGAGCAGGGATACATCACCCAGGAAGAATATGACGAAGCATTAGCTGATGACGTTTATGAGCGCATCCAGTTAGTAAACATCGAGACCGCAGATGACAATATTAACTCTTACTTTGTGGACGAGTTAACTGATCAGGTTATTGACGACTTGATTGAACAGAAAGGATATTCAGAATCTCAGGCTTACAAGGCTCTTTATCAGGGTGGTTTGACTATCTACTCAACGCAGGATATGGAGCTTCAGAAAATCTGTGATGAGGAAGTAAATAATCTTGATAATTACGGTTTCGACCCATTAGTTTCCTTTGAATACCGTGTATCTATCCAGTCTACAGATGGCTCAATCAAAAACTACAGTCAGGCAACAATGCTCTCTTATTATCAGAGCGCAAATAAAAATTACTCCATTAACTTTGCTTCCGAAGAAGAAGCCGAAGCTGCAATCGAGCAGTATAAAGCTGACATCATGGTAGAAGGAGATACTGTTGTAGAAGGAAGTGAAACTCTTTCCTTCTCCTTACAGCCACAGGTGGCACTAACTGTAATGGACCAGTACACCGGTGAAGTAAAAGCAATTGTCGGCGGTCGCGGTGAAAAAAGTGCCAGCAAAACTTTAAACCGTGCTACTAATACTCCAAGACAGCCCGGTTCTACCTTTAAAATTATTGCCTGCTACGCTGCTGCTCTAGATGCAGGTGGATTTACCTTAGCAGATGTTCAGGACGACGCACCTTTTACCTATTCCGGTGAAAATGCTACTCCTGTTAACAATTACGACTCACGTTACCGTGGATTTACAACTTTACGTGAGGCAATTATTTCTTCTATTAATATTGTAACTGTAAAAACCTATACAGAAATGGGACCAACCCTTGGCTATGATTATATTTGTGATTTTGGAATCACCACAATTAAATCTGATGAATCCCAAAATCAGTCACTTTGCCTTGGTGGTGCTACAGATGGTGTTACAAACCTAGAATTAACTGCTGCCTACGCAACTATCGCCAATAGCGGCACTTATAACAAGCCAAAATTCTATACAAAGATTTTAGACCATGACGGAAATGTCTTATTAGACAACACAACTTCCGAATCACACACTGTATTAAAAGAAAGTACTGCATGGCTCTTAACAGACGCAATGGAGGATGTTATGACTGCCGGAACCGGTACTGCCGCTTACTTTGGGAACACTATGGCACAGGCAGGAAAATCCGGTACAACCACCGGAAACAGAGACTGTCTCTTTGCCGGCTACACACCATATTATACCTGTGTTGTTTGGGGTGGTTATGATGACAACGCAAAACAAAGCAGCACTCGTACCACTTATCCTAAGAAAATTTGGAAAGCTGTTATGTCTCGTATTCATGAAAATTTAGAATATTTAAGCTTTACTAAACCAAGTGGTATTGTAACTGCACAGGTTTGTTCTGAATCCGGCAAGCTCGTCATTGCAGGCGCCTGCGATGCTGACCCTCGTGGCTGTGTACGAACAGAATACTTTGCAGCCGGTACAGAGCCAACAGAATACTGTGACCATCATATTGTTGCAAATATCTGTATTGGTTCAAATATGATAGCCGGAAGCTATTGTCCTGCAGCATCACTCACAAGTGGTGTTTATGTAATTGGCGGTACTGCCACCACAGAAGATGCACCTTATTTACTGACAGAAGACAGACTTGCCCAGACCTGTACGGCTCATAATTCTTCAAACTCTTCTTTCACAGGCACAAATACTTTCCCTACTGTTCCCGGTGTAGATACAACCGCACCGGATACAGGTACAACGACACCGGAAGCCGGCACAGCTGTGGATGGAGCAACTCCATAGCTGATACGCCCACTTTCCTATATAGCAAAAAGAGCAAATGATTTTAAAAAACTTAAAATCATTTGCTCTTTTTATATTCCCGCACTAAACACGTTCCATAATTTTGGCTGCTTCCCCGGCCATCTGAACAACATTCTGTTCCGTGGTCTCAGAACATGCTTTTTTTACCATATCAATCTCTAACTGTTTCAACTTCTGTTTTCGAGTGTCCTCCATATCCTTTAAAAATTGTTCTATTGTATAGCTGATTACTTTTTTTCCAAAGGTCTCTAATCCTTTCCAGCCCTCCATCTGACTGACTAAAAAGCCTTCTATCTCATGGATTGCATTCTTATTTCTTTGCAGACGCTTCTTACGTTCCTCCTCTTCTTCTCTGTCCTTCTTCTTTATACTGTTATATTCAAATGCATCATTTAACGCATCAAAGAACTCTTTCCTAAAATTCACCGGTCGTAAAAATACACGAAATACATTTCTTTCATTTACAAAAAAATGTAGCTGTGCAGGACTAATTGTTGTTGTATAAATAATGCACACAGTATCCGGATGCACCTTGTTTACATAGGTAATAATCTGTTCTCCATTAAAACCATCCATTGTCAATCCTGTTACTACAATCTGATACTCCTTTTTCCGAAGCAGAACGGCAGCGTCAATACCATTATTTGCAACATCAATATCAATCTCCTGACCTGCCAGTTCCCTCGTAAATTCGTCAATAATCTCAGGATACTTATTGATAAATAAAAGACTTCTTTCCATAGGCACACCCTCCCTCATTGCCTTTATTATAACTTTAATCAAGAAAAATGTATAGCCAAAAAGTACCACCTGTTTTCTATGCAAAATGTACAGTCTCCCGATCAAGCACAATGTTTTTTAATAACAGTAAAAGCCCAAGGCTTTCGCCTTGGACTTCTACTGTTGATGTATATACTAACTAAGGGGATTAGATTCACTAATCTAATCATTAGATTAGTGCCACTTATTCTACGTCCTGCAATGCAGCAATACCTTCTTCGCCGGTACGAACTTTTACAACATTTGCAACCTCGTATACGAAAATCTTACCATCTCCGATATGACCTGTATAAAGCGCTTTTTTCGCTGCTTCCAATACTTTTTCTACCGGAATTTTGCTTACAACTACTTCAACTTTTACTTTTGGTAACAAAGTTGCATCCATTTCAACACCACGATATTTTTCGCCTGCACCCTTCTGGACACCACAACCCATAACCTGTGTTACTGTCATACCTGTTACACCAAGTTCATTCATCGCTTTCTTTAGGTGATCATATTTTGTTAATCTTGAGATAATAACAACCTTGTAAATACCTGTTGATACCGGCATCTGTGTTACTTTAACCGCTGCATCCTTCTGAACCTCAGAAGCTTTTTCATAATCTGAAGTCCCAAGATCTGTATTTTCATTGATTTCCATTGTCATTGTGTTAGAAATATCCATGATAGAGAAGCCTGCATATGCAGATGCAAGACCATGTTCACAGGAATCAAGTCCTACAATTTCTTCTTCCTCTGTTACTCTAAGTCCTACCGTTGCTTTAATTACAATAAATGTAATTGTGATACAGATACCTGCCCAGGCTGCTACTGTTACAATACCAAGACACTGAAGACCTAATAATTTAAATCCACCACCATAGAAAAGACCTGCAATTTCACTTTCCGGAGCTGATGGTGTTGCAAATAAACCTACTGCAAATGTTCCCCAGATACCATTCATCATATGTACTGCTACTGCACCAACCGGGTCATCTACATGCAATACATTATCCAGGAACCAAACGCCAAATACGACTAATAAACCTGCTACTGCACCGATAATAGCTGCTCCTAAACAATCTGTCACATCACAGCCTGCGGTAATACCAACAAGACCGGCAAGAGAAGCATTTAAACACATAGATACATCCGGCTTACCATATTTAATCCAGGTAAATACCATACATACAACAGTTGCAATTGCAGGTGAAACTGTTGTTGTTAAGAAAATAGATCCTAACTGTTCAATGCTCGTTGCTGCTGCTCCGTTGAATCCATACCATCCAAACCAAAGAATAAAGCATCCTAATGCTCCAAGTGGAAGACTATGCCCCGGAAATGCATTAACTTTCGTAATTTTTCCACTTTCATCTTTAGTAAATTTACCAATACGAGGTCCAAGTATCGCAGCACCGATTAATGCTGAAATACCACCTACCATATGAATTGCACAGGAACCTGCGAAATCATGGAAGCCTAACTGAGAAAGCCAACCGCCGCCCCAAATCCAATGTGCTTCAATCGGATAAATCAATGCTGAAATTACCCCTGAGTAAATACAATAGGATAAAAATTTTGTTCTTTCTGCCATCGCACCTGATACGATAGTAGCCGTTGTTGCACAGAATACTAAATTAAAAACAAAATTAGAGAAATCAAATCCTTCATATGCTGTGAAGATATCAAATCCCGGTTTACCAATAAATCCAAGTAAATCTTCACCTAGCAAAAGCGAAAAACCAATTAAGATAAATACAACCGTACCAATACAGAAGTCCATCAGGTTCTTCATTAAAATGTTACCTGCGTTCTTTGCTCTAGTGAAGCCTGTTTCTACCATTGCAAAACCTGCCTGCATCCAGAATACCAATGCTGCACCGATTAAAAACCAGATACCAAAAGTGTGTTCGCCAATTAATTCAACAATTGCCTGTTCTGTCATAATCTTTTCCTCCTCATTTTTGAACTATTCGCGCGTTATGCTCAACTACGCGAAGCGTTTTAGCTTCATGGGAAGAGCTTTCACTCATTAGCGTGACAAGACTTTCCTATAAAGCAAAAATAGCGACACTTTTCCCTAGTCCACAGCTTCGTGGCTCGAAAAAAGTATCGCTACTTCATACGGTGTTAAATTTTTTCTATACAGAATCCAAATACAATGTTCACAATTTATTCATTTAAGTTTCAAACTTCTTTCACTTTGTAAACATAGAAATTTCATTTCTGCTTCATATAATAAACTCATAACAAATGATAAATTCTAGTATTTGGTTACTTTTAAATAAACTTTTTCATAATCTGCCAGGTGGACTTCCACCTGGCATCCTCCCTTTTTAGGGGAAGTTTTTCTTTATTGTAAGCTGCGTCGAAGACGCATATGTTCACACGTCCGCTTTGTGAACCTGTAAAGAGTGCAAAGCATTCATTTTAAACTTCGAAAATCAAATCTCCATAAGATGGCATTGGCCACATTGTTTTGTCTACTAACATTTCAAGTTTATCAACCGGAGTTCTCAATGCTGTCATAGCTGTCATAACTTCATCTCTGTAATAAACTGCCTGCTCTCTTCCTTCTTCCATTTCTGCACCTTTTGCTGTAACAACCTCTAATTTTGCAAGAGCTGCTTTTGTGTCAGCAAGTAAATCAGATACTTCGGATAAGATTTCTGTCTGTACACTTACATCTGCATCACATGCTGCTTTTACAGAAGTGATAGACTGTGCCAAAACGGTTGTGTATTTAATAACTGCCGGAATAATCTGCTTTGTAGCAATATCAATCATAGCTTTCGCTTCAATGTTGATTTCTTTTGCATAGGTTTCATATTCAATCTCAACACGAGAATCTAATTCAGCTTTTGTAAATACACCAAATTTTTCGAATAATTTTACTGCTTTTTCTGTATTTAATGCAGGGATTGCATCTACCATAGATTTTAAGTTTGGTAATCCGCGTCTTTCTGCTTCTTCAACCCATTCATCAGAATAACCGTTTCCGTTGAATACGATTCTCTGGTGCTTTGTTGCATATTCTTTAATTAAATCATGTACTGCCAACTCAAAGTCATCTGCTTTTTCAAGCACATCACATGCCTCTGAAAATGCTTCTGCAACGATTGTATTTAATACAACGTTTGGCTGTGCTACAGAATCCTTAGAACCTACCATACGGAACTCGAATTTATTTCCTGTAAATGCAAATGGTGATGTTCTGTTTCTGTCTGTTGCATCTTTCATGAAGTCCGGAAGTGTCTTAACACCTGTCTCTAACTTCTTACCTGAAATACTATGTGTTGCTTCACCGGTGCTGATTAACTGTGTTAACACATCCTGTAACTGCTCACCAAGATAGATAGAAAGGATTGCCGGTGGTGCTTCGTTTGCTCCTAATCTATGGTCATTTCCGACATCTGCTGCTGATTCTCTTAAAAGATCTGCATGTATATCAACTGCTTTTAAGATACAGGTTAAAACAAGTAAGAACTGGATGTTCTCATGTGGTGTTTTACCAGGCTCTAATAAGTTAATACCATCATCTGTTGTAATTGACCAGTTGTTGTGCTTACCGGAACCATTCACACCTGCAAATGGCTTTTCATGAAGCAGACACTGTAAACCATGACGTCCCGCAACCTTTTTTAAGGTTTCCATCATTAACTGGTTATGGTCAACTGCGATGTTACACTCTGCATAAATTGGTGCAAGCTCATGCTGTGCAGGTGCAACTTCGTTATGCTGTGTTTTTGCAGATACACCAAGCTTCCAAAGCTCTTTATTTACATCCTTCATGTACGCTGCAATTCTTTCACGGATAATACCAAAATAATGGTCATCCATTTCCTGTCCTTTTGGAGGCATTGCTCCGAATAAGGTACGTCCGGTAAAAATCAAATCTTTTCTCTGTAAATATTTTTCTCTATCTACAATGAAGTACTCCTGTTCCGGTCCAACGGATGGTGTAACTTTCTTAGAAGTTGTATTTCCAAATAATCTTAATAAACGAAGAGACTGTTCATTAATTGCCTCCATAGAACGAAGCAATGGTGTTTTCTGATCAAGAGCTTCGCCTGTATAAGAACAGAATGCTGTTGGAATGCAAAGTGTTGCGCCTGCCGCGTCCTGTCTAACGAATGCCGGTGAAGTACAGTCCCAAGCTGTATAACCTCTTGCTTCGAATGTTGCTCTAAGTCCACCTGAAGGGAATGAAGAAGCATCCGGTTCACCTTTAATCAATTCTTTTCCGGAAAAGCTCATTAATACTTTTCCACTTGACATTGGTGCGGTAATAAACGAATCATGTTTTTCTGCTGTTACACCGGTAAGTGGCTGGAACCAATGTGTATAATGTGTAGCACCTTTTTCAATTGCCCATTCTTTCATCTCATGTGCTACGACATCAGCTGTCTCAAGGTCAAGCTCTCTGCCTTCTTCCATAACTTCATGAAGTTTTTTGTAAACCTTCTTAGGTAAACGCTCCTGCATTACTGCATCATTAAATACGTTTTCTCCAAAGATATCTGCTACATTAAATCGTCCTGTCTCGCTCATCTTCATAACTTCCTTTCTTTTTAAATACAAATCCCCATAGATTTGATATTCATATTTTTAATATAAGGGAACGAACATATTCATGCCGCTTATAGTGGATTCTAGGAAAAAAGGGCATTCCAAGCCACTTGGAACACCCTTGTTCGTCTCTCACATTTATTTTGTTGATATAAAGATAATACAATCTTTGACAAAAATCAAGCGTAAAAATTTGCTTTTTTCATTTTTGAATGTTTTGTATAATTATTTCCGTGGAAACATTATTTTTTTCGTCATTCTGTCAGTTTGTACAATTTAAAATCATAAGAAGGTCTTCCTATAATATGAAAAACAGAGGGACAGTTTCCTGCACCCTCTGCATATCTTCACTATTATTCAGCTTTTCCAACAGAACCAAATAATTCCATTTTCTCTTTTACAGTAGCTTTGATAGCTTCTGCACCCGGAGCTAATAATTTACGTGGGTCAAAGCCTTTACCTTCTAAGTCTTTACCAGCTTCGATATATTTACGTGTAGCTTCCTGGAAAGACAACTGACACTCTGTGTTAACGTTAATCTTAGCAACGCCAAGAGAGATAGCTTTCTTAATCATATCTTCCGGAATACCTGTACCACCGTGAAGAACTAATGGCATAGCACCTGTTGCGTTCTGAACAGCGTCTAATGTTTCAAAGCTTAATCCTGCCCAGTTTTCCGGATATTTACCATGAATGTTACCAATACCTGCAGCAAGCATATCAACACCAAGATCTGCAATCATCTTACATTCTGCCGGATCTGCGCATTCACCTGCACCAACAACACCATCTTCTTCTCCACCGATTGAACCAACTTCAGCTTCGATAGACATTCCCATTGCATGTGCAACTGATACTAATTCTTTTGTTTTCTCAACGTTCTCAGCGATTGGATAATGAGAACCATCGAACATGATAGAAGTAAATCCGGCTTTGATACATTTATAACATCCTTCATATGAACCATGATCTAAATGTAATGCAACCGGAACTGTGATTCCTAATTCTTCATCCATAGCTTTAACCATAGCTGCAACTGTCTTAAATCCTGTCATGTATTTACCAGCACCTTCAGATACACCTAAGATAACCGGAGATTTTAATTCCTGTGCAGTTAAAAGAATAGATTTTGTCCACTCTAAGTTATTGATGTTGAACTGTCCAACAGCATAGTGACCAGCTTTTGCTTTGTCTAACATTTCTTTTGCAGATACTAACATTTCTAATTCCTCCATAAATTTAATATTCAAAGGTATTTATATACCTCTGTTGCGGCATATTCATATGTACGCCTGCAAAAACACCACAATGTGGCTTGTTTTCCCTATCGGTATTATATATTACTTTATCTAAAAAATAAAGTTAAATTTTTGACAATCTTTATAAATCTATATTTCCGCAGGTTCATCTTTCTTCTCAACCATAATATCCACTGCCTGCCTGCAATTTTCAACCAAAACTTCAACGTGATCTCCGCCATACTCTCCGTCTAAGGTCCAAGGTATCTGGTTTTTGGCAATAAACTTCACTTTACTTGTCTTAAAGGAGTATACCATATCGGTATCATCCACTAAATTAATAAGCGAAGCAATAATCTCGTTCAGCTCAATCGGGTTTTTTGGCTTTTTGATTAAGGTTACTTCGAATACGCCATCATCCAAAAGGACATCTTTTCCTGTCATTCCTTTAAAACCGCCAACAGAAGTTGAATTTGTAATCATTCCGTAAATAAACTCATCCTGAAATTGAATGCCATCATGTTCCACCTGCATTAAATAAGATGGAATATCATGCAGACATCTTGCGCCCTCTAAAATATATGCCGCATGTCCTAATACATTTTTCCATTCCTGGCTTGTTTTGTAGGATACTTCCGTAAACAACCCAAATGCCGCAACATAGACAAAGAAATCTCCGTTAAAAGCGCCGATATCACAGGGAAATGGTGTTCCGTTTACCGCAATATCTGCTGATTTTTCCATATCCTTTGGAATCCCTAAGGATGTTGCAAAATCATTGGTACTTCCTGCCGGAATATACCCTAATGGAATATTAATTTTACGGCTCATAATTCCGGTGACAGTTTCATCCAAAGTTCCATCCCCACCGCTGCAGACAACCAAATCATAATTTTCTGCCTCGTTTTCAACTTTTTTTCTAGCATCTCCCGCACATTGTGTAGGATAAATCGTCACCTCATATCCTGCTTTTACCATGATGTCCACAATTTCTAACAGTTGATTCTTAATCTGCGCCTTTCCTGAATGCGGATTAAAAACAAATAATAACTTTTTCTTAGCCATGTATTTTTTCTCTCTAATTCTTATTTGTTAGTCAAAAATTTTTCCATTGCAGCAATGACATCTTCTTCATCATCACCCTCAGCATTAATCGTAACTGTTGTACCATTGATTAATGCAAGACTCATCATACCCATAATGCTCTTTGCATTTACATGTTTCTCTTCCATCTCAAGATACACCTGACTATTGTACTGGTTTGCAATCTGAACTAAAAGTGCAATTGGTCTTGCTTCCATTCCTGTTTCCATCTGAATCACAACATCTTTTTTCATATCCTTACCTCCATAAGTTTTTGCATGAAATATGTTCCCTCAAACTTTTCACGCATCCTGCTAGCCTCTCAACTCTTCTGCAATCATACTTATTTTCCTTAATCTATGATTTACCCCCGACTTTCCAACCGGCGGGTCTAAATAAGTACCAAGTTCTTTCAGCGGTGCTTCCGGGTATTCCAAACGAAGCTCTGCCATCTCCCTTAAATTCTCCGGCAGACTTTCTAACCCTGCCGTATCCTTAATATACTTAATATCTTCTACCTGCTTGACTGCTGCATTGACAGTCTTGCTGATATTCGCAGTTTCACAGTTTACCTTGCGGTTTACCGTGTTGCGCATTTCTTTTAAAATACGAACATTCTCTAAATTCATAAGTGCCACATGGGCTTCCATGATATTTAAAATATCTACAATCTGAGAACCTTCTTTTAAATAAACAACATAATGCTTCTTACGCTCAACGATTTTGGCATCCATATCAAAGCTGTTGATTGTTTCACGAAGCTGTCGGGCCTGCAAATCAGTACGGCATAC
>X314_Red_Deer__coassemble_173_pt1 | contig 11963 bp, 9 predicted proteins | sample X314_Red_Deer__metabat2_high_PE_002 | metagenome-assembled genome bin X314_Red_Deer
CTATATTGATATGGAAAATATAAAAAAAACATGTTAAAATATCATACGAAAAAATACGAAAAAAACAGGAGGCATCCATGCTGGGGAAAAGACTAACTTTTTGGTAGAAGAAAATAAAGTTCACTTTACCTATGAAGGCGGAGTGGCATATTTAGAGATTATACGGGATGATATTGTGAATGTATTTGTTCCCTTTGAGACAAAAGAACATTTCTCAAAAGCCATCGAAGGAAATAAAACGGTTGGGACAAAGTTTTCTGTGGCACAGGAAGCGGATGCAGTTGTTGTGACAACAGCTACATTGATTGTAAAAGTATATGATGACTTTCTGATTGATTTTTATAAGAAAGACGGAACACTGCTTTGCGCAGATTCTAAAGCTGCGCGTACACCAAGACCGCTTCTTTCAGAGAAGTCCTTAGCAGTTTTAAAGGCAGAGGGACATGATGTGTCTGCCGGCAATCAGGCAAACTATCCTGTTCAGGTTGTAAAGGTCATGGACGGAGATGAGAAATTCTATGGACTGGGTGATAAAACAGGATTTTTAAATAAACGGGATTACGAATATGAAAACTGGAACTCGGATATCCCACAGGCACATACAGACAGCTATCGTGCGTTGTATAAGTCAGTTCCATTTTTAATTACATTAAAAAAGACGGGCGTATTCGGATTGTTTTTTGACAATACTTATAAGTCTTATATTAACCTCGGAAAAGAAAACAGCAGCTACTATTATTATGGTGCAGATGCCGGAAATCTTGACTATTACTTTATCGCAGGAGAGAAAATGACAGACGTGGTAAGCGGCTATACTTATTTAACAGGAACAACACCATTGCCACAGCTTTGGACTCTAGGTTATCATCAGTCAAGATGGGGATATGATTCTGCAGCATGTATCCGCGGTATTGCAGAGAATTACCGTAAGTATCAGATTCCGTGTGATGCGATTCATTTTGATATTGATTATATGGATGGCTATCGTGTATTTACATGGAATGAGCAGGATTACGGCAAGCCGGGCGAATTTGTTGAAGAGATAAAGAAAGATGGTTTTAAAACCATCTGTATTATTGATCCGGGTGTAAAGGTTGACCCTGATTATACAAAATATCAGGAGGGTATTGCAAATGATTATTTTGCAAAAACACCGGAAGGAGAAACCTATGTCAATGCTGTCTGGCCGGGAGATTCTGTTTATCCTGACTTTGGTAACCCGGCGGTAAGAGAGTGGTGGGCAAAGAATCAGAACTTTTTAATTGAAATGGGTGTGCGTGGTGTATGGAACGATATGAATGAACCGGCAAGCTTCCATGGAGAATTACCACAGGATGTTGTATTTAAGGATGAGGAACGCGTATCTAATCATGCAGCAATGCATAATGTTTACGGTCATTTAATGTCAAAAGCAACTTATGAAGGTTTAAAGGAGCAGGATGGAAGACGACCATTTGTAATTACAAGAGCCTGCTATGCAGGAAGTCAGAAATATACAACGGTATGGACAGGAGACAACCAGAGCTTATGGTCCCATTTACAGATGGCGGTACCACAGTTATGTAATCTTGGACTTTCCGGATTAGCTTTTGCGGGAACAGATGTGGGAGGATTTGGTGCAGACTGTACACCGGAGCTTTTGAGCCGCTGGGTGCAGGTGGGAGCATTTTCTCCATTATTCCGTAACCATTCTTCAAATGGAAGCATTTATCAGGAGCCTTGGCAGTTCGATGAACAGACATTAAATATTAACCGCAGATTTATTGAATTAAGATACCGTTTATTGCCGTACTTCTATGATTCGTTCTGGCAGGGAGAGAAAAACGGGCTTCCAATCATTCGCCCGTTAGTGCTTCATTACGAAAATGATGAAAATACATGGAATTTAAATGATGAATTTTTAGTTGGAGAAAACTTGTTAGTGGCACCGGTATTGACACAGGGAACAACACGCCGTGTCGTTTATCTTCCGGAAGGTAAATGGTATGATTTCTTCAATGGGAAAGAATACCAGGGTGGTCAGTATTATATGATAGAAGCCCCAATCGATACTTGTCCTGTTTTTGCCAAAGCAGGAAGTATGATACCTACCTATGAGGTAATGCAGTTTGTGGGAGAACGTCCATATGATACCTTAAAAATGATGGTATTCCCAGGTGAAGGACGTTATGTGCACTATCAGGACAACGGAGAAGATTTTGCATATAGAAATGGCGAGTACAATCTTTATGAATTCACAAACAAAAATGGTGAAGTTTCTATGGAAATGAAGCAGGAAGGCTACAGTAAAAAATACGCAGATATTCAATATATCAAACGCTAAAAAAGAATAAATGCGAATGGCGTAATCTTGTGATAATCCAAATTATGTTATGATAAAACGGCAGGTCAAAATTATGAGACGGTGTCTTCTTTTGTAACCAAAATTATTTTCAGTCATACGATATAGTGATGTGAAAATGAGGAGTATCGCGTGGATTATAACAAAGATTATTTTTTTCAAATGCAACAGTTAGATACGCCGAAGCTTCCTTTTTATATGAGTTATCCGATGCAGAATTTGTATCTTACGGAAATGGAATATGAAAAGGATATGGATCGAATGAAGGAATTATATCCAAGAGAGGTAAAACGGATTCTTGAATATGTAGAAGATGAATGTGACCGAATGGAGTATGAGGGAAGTTTGATGTTTGATGAATATCCGGACCGAATGATGATGGAACGAATTACAGACCGGATTTATCAGAATGTTAAAGAGGATGCTTCGGAAGAAATGATGGAACAGACTAAGGCACAGGAGATTGCAGGGTCCCATTTAAAAAGCTTAATCGGTGTTATGCTGAATAATGAAATGTACCGCAGAAGATGCCGGCATCGTCGCTGCAGAAGATGGTGGTAAAGATTGAAGAAAATGTGAAAAGTTTTTAAAAGAAACGCAGAAAATATTGCGGAATCTTTGAAAAGTGCATACAATATAGCTATCGTGTTTTTTCGCGATAGCTATTTTAACTTTCCGGGGAAAGTGTTTTAGATATTAGGAGGCCGCTATGCACAAAGGCGCAATAAAAACAATTATTTTATCCGCAGTATTTTTGATTGCGGTTGTGATATTTAGTTATATGACAAACCAGACAAATGAGGATTTGACAACTGAGATGGCAGAGGCAACGTTGCCGGTCATTACACTATATAATGGAGAAATGCAAATTAACGAATTACATGGGTATTCCGCTAAGATGAATGCAGCTTATATGAGGGATACCATTACGCCGGTTCGAACTGGAGATACATTGCCGGTTATGATACAGACTTATCAGACACCGGTTGATTCCATATCCTATGAAATCAGAAGTCTGGATGCTGAGCGTCTGATTGCAAATGCAGATGCGAATGCATATACCGAAACAAAAGGTATTATTTCAGTAGAACTGGAAATTCAGAATTTATTGATTGCTGGCGAGGAATACCTCTTAGTGATTGAATTAGAGAGTGGTGATCAGACAATTTATTATTATACGAGAATTGTGGAACCACAGGACTGTTATGTGGAAGAATGTTTAGAGTTTGTAAAAGACTTTAACGAAAAGACCTTTAATGATGAAACAGTTGGAACATTAAGTACTTATCTGGAAAAAGCAACGGGGGATAATTCAACACTGCAGTTTACCAACCTAAATAATTCGTTAAAACAGATTGGATGGGCAGATTTGGATGTGAAATATCTTTCAGAACCGGTGCCATCCATCAAAGAGATTACGCCAACCTATAACGTTATTGTACTTGATTATGTTGTTACCCACGTCAGCGAAAATGGAGAAACAGAATATTATAATGTAGAAGAATATTATCGTGTGCGTTACACTTCACAGAGAATGTATCTTTTGAATTTTGAAAGAACCGTAAATGAAATATTCCGAGGAGAAAACGATAGTTTTTCTGAAAAATATATTCAATTAGGTATACGTTCCGGTGATGTGGAATATAAATCAAATGAGTCAGGAAATGTGGTTGCATTTGTACAGGAAGGCGAACTGTGGAGCTATAACAGGACAGAAAATACCCTTGCAAAGGTATTCAGCTTCCGCGGTTACGAAGGAATTGATGAGCGGGAAAACTATGGAGAACATGACATCAAAATCGTAGGGGTCGATGAGGCGGGTAGTATTGATTACATCGTATATGGGTATATGAACAGAGGTATTCATGAGGGTGAGGTTGGAATTGCAATATACCATTATGACAGCCTTGCGAATACGAATGAAGAAGCAGTATTTATTCCATCTACGAAATCTTACGAGGTGATGAAATCAGAGCTGGGGCAGCTGATGTATGTATCAGATGGCGGAATGTTTTACATTATGGTGGATGGCAATGTATACGGCATTAATCTTGGCACCTTAGAAAAAAAGATATTAATAGAAAATCTTACGGATGAGGCTTTTGCGGTATCAGCGTCTGATCGTTTTATTGCATGGGTGGAAGAGGGAAAAGTAAATGCTGGTACAAGCATTCAAATGATGGATTTTACAACAGAAAAAGTTTGGGAAGTAGCAGCCGGACAGGGAGAATATGTAAGACCGTTGGGCTTTATGGAAGAGGATTTTGTGTATGGAATTGCAAAAGTGGCAGACGTGACAGTAGATGCAGCCGGAAACACGGCATTTCCAATGTATCAGGTGAAAATTTTAGATACGGTTTCAGAAGAACATGAAATCTTAAAAACATATGAAAAAGCCGGCTATTATGTTTCTGATATTTATATTGAAGATTATACAATGTACTTAAACCGCATACAGTTTAATGGTACGGCATATGCAGATGCGGATCAGGACATGATTATGAATCGTGAAGGTGATGGCATGAAGCTGGTGGCTATCAGCGAAATCAGCTCAAAGGAAAAAGAGACAGAAGTACAGATTGCATTATCAGAGTCTGTTGGCGAAAAAGCACCGAAGATACTTACACCAAAAGAAACTCTTTTGGAGGATAAACCAATTGTTACATTAAAAGATGAGGATAATGAAAAACGATATTATGTTTATGTAAAAGGTGATGTAATCCTCACAACAGATAATGTTGCAGAAGCCGTAATTGCCGCAAATCAGAAAATGGGAATTGCCATCGGAGATAATCAGCAATATGTATGGAAACGGTCTCGTAAGACGATACAGAATGCTTTGGCGGACATTAAAGTAGGCGAAGAGGACAATGGAATGGGCAGTATTGCACAGTGTATCAATGCAATGCTGGAAAAAGAAGGAATTAATATCAGTGTGAATGCATTACTGACACAGGGAGAAACACCAAAGGAAATTCTTCAGAATGCAATGAAAGAAGCTTCTGTATTGGATCTGACCGGATGTACCGTAGACGAAATTCTATATTATGTAAGCAGCGGTTCTCCTGTTTTTGCAATGACCGGAAGTGATGATGCAGTATTAATTGTGGGATATGATGCAAGCAGTCTGATTATATTTGATCCTCAAATTGGTGTGAATTACAGAGAAAAGTTGGAGACAGCAGACGAACTTTTTGGACGTGCGGGAAGTGTTTTCTTTACTTATCTTAAAGAGGAAAGTGATAAATAAGCTGAAATAAGAGAAGGGTAGAGAAAAATGGTGCAGCTGGCAGAGGCTTTGAAACAGGTGGATGATTTTGTGTGGGGACCAATTATGCTGGTCTTTTTGATGGGAACAGGAATTTTTTTGACCATACGGTTAAAATTCCTGCCGTGGCGAAATCTGGGTTATGCATTAAAGCAGACACTGAGCAGAGAGTCTCGAAAAGCAGAGACTGGCGATGGAGATATTTCACCATTTTCGGCCCTTATGACAGCACTTGCAGCCACCATTGGAACCGGAAATATTGTAGGGGTAGCAACTGCAATGGTATCCGGTGGTCCGGGGGCGTTAGTCTGGATGTGGCTTTCTGCATGTTTTGGACTTTCTACTAAATTTGCAGAGTGTATGCTGGCGATTAAATATCGGAGAGTAAATGACAAGGGTGAAATATCCGGCGGGCCAATGTATACTATGGCATATGGCTTAAAAAATAAAAAGCTGGGAGCAGTTCTTGGCTGGTTATTTGCATTATTTGCGGTAATTGCATCCTTTGGAATCGGAAATATGACACAATCGAATTCCATTTCGGATGCGGTGTATACGACCTTTTCAATTGATACATGGGTTACCGGATTAGTGACTACCGTGGTATCATTATTTATTATTGTTGGCGGCATAAAAAATATTTCAAAGGTTTCCTCTGTTGTGGTTCCTTTTATGGCAGTTTTTTATATGATAGCGGGACTGTTTGTTCTGATTGCTAACCGGGAAAATCTTTTTGAAGGTTTAGCACTGATTTTTAAAATGGCTTTTTCGCTAGAAGCGGTAGGCGGCGGTCTTTGCGGAACAATTACAGCCGGTTTTATGAATGCAATGCGTTTTGGGGTTGCAAGAGGCGTTTTTTCCAACGAAGCCGGTATGGGGTCAGCGGCAATTACAGCAGCAGCAGCCGTAACTGACAGTCCGGTACGCCAAGGATATGTCAATATGACAGGAACGTTTTGGGATACCATCGTAGTCTGCACCATGACGGGGTTATGTATTGCAAGCTCCGGCGTACTTGGAATGACAGATGCATCCGGCGAATATATAAAAGGTGCAGCACTTACAATTGAGGCATTTCGCACCGGCCTTGGTGATATTGGAGCATATATGGTAAGTATAGGAATAGTATTGTTTGCATTTGCTACTATTTTAGGATGGGAATATCATGGGGAAAAAGCATTTGAATATCTGGTTGGAACATATAAATATAATATGATATATCGGATTATGTTTTCTCTGGCTGTTTATGTGGGAGCAACCACTGCACTGGATATCGTTTGGAGTTTTTCTGACATTGCAAATGCTTTAATGGCGGTTCCGAACTTAATCTCTTTATTAGCGTTAAGTGGAGAAATTGCTAAGGATGTGGAGACTTTTCAGAAGCAATTAAAAGGTGAGAAACAACAAAACAATAAAAATTGCATAAAAAAATAGGAAGATAGTCCTTTCGTTCAGTGAAGTTTAACAGATTTTTAATGGATGTCTTGCAAATTACTTTTCAATAGGTTATATTTTGAAGAGTAATTTGAAAGGGAAGTGAATGACATGAGCAAAAAAGAAGTTATTGTATCAAATGTTTCAGAAGAACATAGTAACCCAATTGCTGAATTAGTTCAGGTAGCGTGCCGTTTCGATAGCGAAATTATTCTTGAAAGTAATAATCGCAGAATTAATGCAAAGAGCATTATGGGAATTATGGCATTCAACCCATCAAAGGGAATGACAGTTAATATTGAGACAACTGGGGCGGATGAACAGGAAGCATTGGTCGCAATGGAGAAGTTTTTAGTGTGTGAGTAGTGTATCATTTTAGGAGGGGCTAAAGATGAGAAAGAAAAACGTAACAAAACAGGCTGTAAAAAATGCAGCAGCAACACAGGCAGCAGTAAAGGAAGAGGCAGTAAAAGCAACACCTGCAGTAGAAGAAGTAAAAGCTGTTGAAGTTGCAGAAGAAGTAAAGACTGAAGAAGTGGTAAAAGCTGAAGAAGCAGTAAAGACTGAAACAGTTGAAGCAACTGAAAAGAAAGCAACAAAGAAACCGGCAGCAAAGAAAGTAGCTGAAAAGAAAGAAGAGATGAAACCGGAAGTTTATATCCAGTTTAATGGACAGGAAGCAGTTCTTACAGACGTGATTGAAAAAGCTAAGAAACAGTTTGTAGATGAAGGCCATAGAGCAGGAACAATTAAATCTCTTCAGGTTTATTTAAAACCGGAAGAATATGCAGCATATTATGTAATTAATCAGAAACATGCTGGAAGAGTAGATTTATTCTAAACTACATAACTTACACTCATACACACTTAAAAATGAATTAACTAAGAGGATGACAAAAAGCAGCTGCTAACGCAGCTGCTTTTTGTGTTATTGTGCGGGCGGCATAAATCATATGCCGCCCGCGAGTCAGAGAACAACACAAAGGGTGTTTCTCATTATTTCTGTTCTTCTTTATAAGCTTCCACCAGTTTCTGAATTCTATCGTATGGATTTAATAAATCGCTGATAGATGAATCGTGATTTAAAGTATCAATGATGTAAGCAATGTATTTGCTCATATCACAACTGATATAGTAAGGTCTGGAAAGTAATTCCGGTGTAAGGTAGGTAAGGTTTGTAGTAACTACGCGGTAAATAATACCTTCTTCTACTGCCTTATCAAATTTCTCAAGACCATTTGTAAATAAACCGAATGTAGCAACTACAAAGATACGGTTTGCTTTACGTTTCTTTAATTCTGTTGCAACGTCAATCATACTTTCGCCGGAAGAAATCATGTCGTCGATGATGATAACGTCTTTTCCCTCAACAGAAGTTCCTAAGAATTCGTGTGCCACGATTGGGTTACGGCCATCTACGATACGACTGTAATCACGACGTTTATAGAACATACCCATATCAACACCAAGAACAGTTGCAAGGTATACGGCACGGTTTGTACCACCTTCATCCGGGCTGATGATCATTAAATGGTCGCTGTCAATCTTTAAGTCTTTTGTATCACGTAAGATACCTTTGACAAACTGGTATGCAGGCTGAACAGTTTCAAATCCCTTCAAAGGAATTGCGTTCTGTACACGAGGGTCATGAGCGTCGAAGGTAATAATATTATCAACACCCATTGCAGTTAATTCCTGTAATGCAAGCGCGCAGTCTAAAGATTCACGTGAAGTACGTTTATGCTGACGACTTTCATATAAGAAAGGAATGATAACAGTGATACGTCTTGCTTTACCACCCACAGCAGCAATAATACGTTTTAAATCAGAATAGTGATCATCTGGGGACATATGGTTTTTGTGACCTGAAACTGTATAAGTGAGGCTGTAGTTTGTGACATCAACCATAAGGTATAAGTCGTAGCCACGTACAGATTCTTTAATCATACCCTTTGCTTCACCTGTTCCGAAACGTGGAACGGAAGTAGAGATAACATAAGAATCACGGCGGTAATCCTTAAAAGCAGCGTCGTTCTGGTGCTCGAGCTCTCTTTTAGCTCTCCAGCCTACTAAGTACTTATCAACCTTAGTACCTAATTCCTTACAGCTTTCCAGTGGGATTAATCCCAGAGTTCCATCAGGGACAGTTTCAAGAATTCTTTCATCGTTTGGCATTAAATTAGTTCCTCCATTAAAATAATTAACATTTGGGTTTATTATAAAAAGTATGCAGGGGAGCGTACTTCTATAAGCTTGTACTGGCACATGCGTGTTGTGCATCAGGTGAAAACGCGAAGCGTTTTCGGAAGCGTCGCGCGGCGACGCTTTTTCATGTTGTTAGGAAAGTGCACGTACGTAGTGTTTGTCAGGTGAAAACGCGAAGCGTTTTCGGAAGCGTCGCGCGGCGACGCTTTTTCATGCGGATGTCGTCACCAAAAAGCTTGATGACAGAATAACTGTTAGAAATTCTCGAAAGTACACGCTCGGAGTAAATATCTGCAATCTGATTCATGTTCAGGTTTGTGGAAATCAGCGTGGATTTTTTTCTTAAAATTCTTTCATTTAGGCATAAAAACAACTGTGACGTTGTAAATGAATTGGCAAGCTCAGTGCCAAGATCATCTATTATGAGCAAATCACAGTCAAAAATATTTTGATGCGCCGCAATCGCATCCGCGTCTTTTTCAAAGACACCTTTACTTAATATATCAAATAATTGGAACGCCGTAAAGTAAATAACGGAATGTCCACTATCTAATAATTCTTTTGCGATGCAGTTAGATAAAAAAGTTTTTCCGATACCGGTATCTCCATAAAAGATTATATTAGAAAAATTTGTATCAAACTGGTCAATAAATTCATGACATTTTGCAACGGCTGCTTTTGCAGTTGCAAGGGAAGTAAGACCGGTTGTAGGATTTACTTCCTCGTCAGAATAATAATCATATGAGAATGTTGAGAAATTCTCTGTTTGTAAAATATCCTTGATGTTGGACTGTGTATAAATCAAATCAATTGCCTGCTGTTTAAAGCAGTGGCAACGTGCTCCCTCAATATAACCGGTGTCCTTACAGTCGGGACAGGTATAAATCGGTTCAAAATAATTATCAGGATATCCAAGTGTCTGTAGCAGTTCGCGTTTTTCTTTACGAAACGCATTGAGCTGTTCTTTCAAGCGGTTTAGTGCATTTGCGTCGCCATCTAAAAGACGTTTGGCAGAGGCAACAGAACATTCTGCAATGGAACGGTCAATTTCTAATAGCTTTGGAGAGCGGGCATAAGCTTCCTTTGTACGTTCTTCAAGGATACGCTGATTTCTTAACTGTCTTGCGTCATATTCGCGGAAAATCTCATCATATTGAGAATTATTTAAAGGCATGAAAATTCCTCCCGGGATTACTGAACGGATGTTGTAAGTAACATTTGTTCAAGCTGGTCGTAATCATAAGAACGCTGCTCAAAGTTATTGAACTTGTTCTTAGCGGAAGTCTGCTGGGAAATCACAACAGAAGACTTCTTTTTGGTTTGGAATGCTGCGTCAAGTTTTGCAACATCCTCTAAACAGGTAACATTCTTTTTCTTCCAATTTGTAAGAATTGTATCTGTATATTCAAAGCTAGGCTGGTGAATAGCTTGTATAGTGCGCTGACATGCATTGCTGATTAATTCAGCGGAAAATCCATATTCAGAGCTCCATTTTTCGATGAAAGCTGTCTCAGAAGGGACTAGATTGCGTCCGGAAATTCCAAGTGCCTTCATGACGGAATAGTATAACTGATTGCTTGCACCGGCTGCAAGCTTTGCCTGCTCAATCGTTTTAATTTGATTTTCGGCCCATGAGAGAGCCACCTTTTCTATGTAACGGATGCTGGTATGCCCCTTGCTGACACAGTATTCGACTAAATATTCAATCAGCTCAGTAGAAAGGCCAAGTCCGTCGTACCAGTAAAGAATCGAATTCACATCTGTTGCAGTAAGTACTCGTCCAAGATATCGCTCAGAAATAAAGAGAAGCTCTGCGAAAGCTTCTTCCTCGCGGAATTTCTTAATGTCATCTGCACTATAATTTTTTTTCTGCGGTTCGCTTTTTACAGGTGCTGCTGTAGGAGTGTCATTTATCTGTGTATCTGCTTCCGGTGAGGCAGAAACCGCGTTTTTCGATTTAGAAGCAGAAGGTAAAGCGTCACTCTTTGAACGGGTGCTTAAGAGGCGGATGCCGGTTAAATTGCTTTCCGAATCATATTCTAAATGAAGCAGTTGCATCTTTTCCCAGTAAACAAGTGCACGTTTGATATCTTTTTCTGTGTGTTCGAATTTGTCTGCCAGTGAAGAAATAGATAAAGCAGCATCCGGTGCGCTTAACTGACGCAACAGATATAAATATATTTTAACGAACTCTCCATTGGCATCGGACATATATTCATCTATAAAAACATTCGATACGCTTGTGGCAGCCTGTGAGCTGTCACTATGAAGTGTTATTTTTGCCATGATAATCCCTCTTTCAAATAGCAATGAAAATGGTTCACTGTCTTTAACTGCCACAAATTATAGCACACGATTTTAAAATTGAGAAGTGTAAATTCTTCCTGAACCCTAGTAAAATCAAGGTCTGACAGAAATGTGGATAATGTGGATAAATAAATTGATAAATCGCAGGGGAAAATTATGGAAACTGACGGAAGTTCCCAAAACACTAGCAAAGAGAGGAAAAAGAGAAAAAAATGTGGATAATTTTATGTAAACAAAAAAATCCACATTCAAAAGTTGAAGTTTTCCCCAATTTGAATGTGGATAATGTGGATAACTTATTTACCTAACAGGTGCTCGCCAACATTTACAATGTCTCCGGCACCCATAGTTATCAACAAATCACCGTTTATACAATTTTTTAATAAAAAGTTTTCGATTACGTTAAAG
>X314_Red_Deer__coassemble_174_pt1 | contig 11955 bp, 8 predicted proteins | sample X314_Red_Deer__metabat2_high_PE_002 | metagenome-assembled genome bin X314_Red_Deer
GAATTGAGGTTTCAGTAGTATCGGGAGACAGGGAGTTACTTCAGCTGGCAACAGACCATATCAAAATCCGTATCCCAAAGACAAAACGTACCGGAACAGAGATTGAAGATTATTATACCAAGGATGTTGTGGAAAAATATCAGGTAACACCAATTGAATTTATTGATGTGAAAGCCTTAATGGGCGATACCTCCGATAATATTCCGGGAGTGCCCGGAATCGGTGAAAAGACTGCGACAGCATTAATCGCACAGTATGGAAGCATTGAAAATGCTTATGCCCATGTGGATGAAATTAAGCCACCCCGTGCAAGCAATAATTTAAAAGAACATTATGATTTAGCGCAGATGAGCAAAACACTTGCCACAATTGAAATTAATGCGGATATTGAGTACAATCTTAAGGATGCAAAATTAGAGCAGATTTCAGATTTATATACAGAAGAAGCATATCTTCTTTGCAAGAAATTAGAATTTAAAAATCTTTTAAGTCGTTTTGAGGTGGATGCACCAAAAAATCAGGCAGAAGAGCATTTTAAACTGGTGTCAGAAAAGAAAGAAGCTGAAAAAATTTTTGCGAAAATCAAAGGCGTAGATTGTGCATTTCGGGTAATTGCTTACGAAGAAGAGAAGGATAACAGCATGGATGCCACCGGGCAGATGAATCTGTTTGGTACACCACAGACAAATCGTTTCTTTGGAATAGCAGTTTCCTTTGGCGAAAAAGATACTTACTTTTTCCATGCAAATGAGGATTTAAACAGTGATGTGTTAGTAGAACTTCTTGTAAACAGTCAGGCATCAGAATATGCGACCTTGGATTTAAAACCGCAGTTAAAATTCCTTGGAATGTTAGAAAAAAAATCAAACGGAAATTTGTCACAAGAAAAATTATTTGATAATGTGATTGCGGCATATCTTTTAAATCCATTGAAAAATGAATATCCATATGAGGATTTGGCGAAGGATTATGCATCACTTATGATTCCATCCAGAGCAGATTTGTTGGGAAAATTGAGTGTAGAAAAAGCATTCGAAGAAAAGCAGGCCGAGTTTTTAAAATATGCCTGTTATCCTGCGTATGTTTCGCTTGTTACAAAACAGGCAATGGAAGAAGCGTTAAAGGCAACGGAAATGCTTTCCTTATATCAGGAAGTGGAAATGCCATTGGTATATACTCTGGCTGATATGGAAAACGAGGGAATTGCAATTGATGCTGCAGCTTTAAAAGAATATGGTGAAAAATTAGCCGTTCGTATTAAGGAATTGGAAACTCAGATTTATGCGGCAGCAGGGGAAGAATTTAACATCAATTCCCCGAAACAGCTTGGTGTGATTCTTTTTGAAAAATTAGAACTTCCAAACGGAAAGAAAACAAAAACAGGATATTCTACAGCGGCAGATGTTTTAGAAAAACTAGCACCGGAGCATCCGATTGTTGCAGATATATTAGAATACCGCCAGCTTGCAAAATTAAAATCCACATACGCAGATGGATTAGCCAATTATATTTCAGAAGATGGAAGAATTCATACGAATTTTAATCAGACCATTACTGTAACCGGGCGATTGAGCAGTACGGAGCCGAATTTGCAGAATATTCCAATGAGAATCGAGCTGGGACGACTGATTCGTAAAGCATTTTTACCAAAAGAAGGTTATGTATTTATGGATTCGGACTACTCGCAGATAGAGCTTCGTGTGTTAGCGCATATGTCCGGGGATGAAAAATTAATTGAAGCTTATAAACAGGCACAGGATATTCATAGAATTACGGCTTCCCAGGTATTTAAAATCCCATTTGAGGAAGTAACCGATTTGCAGCGAAGAAATGCAAAGGCGGTTAACTTTGGTATTGTTTATGGAATCAGTTCCTTTGGTTTGAGTCAGGATTTAAGCATTACGAAAAAAGAAGCAGAAGCTTATATCAATAGTTATTTTGAAACCTATCCAAAGATTAAATTGTTTTTAGATAAATTAGTAGCTGATGCCAAAGAAATGGGGTATGTATCAACCATGTTTGGCAGAAGACGTCCGGTACCGGAGTTATCCAGCAGCAATTTTATGCAGCGTTCCTTTGGAGAGAGGGTTGCTATGAATGCGCCAATTCAGGGAACAGCGGCAGATATTATTAAGATTGCCATGATTCGGGTACATGACAGATTATTAGAAGAAAATCTAAAATCCAGATTAATCGTAACAGTACATGATGAGCTTCTGATTGAAACAGCAGAGAATGAAATCGAACAGGTTCGTGTCATTCTTGAAGAGAGTATGCAGCAGGCAGCCGATTTACAGGTGAAATTAGAAGTTGACACCCATACCGGTAAAAACTGGTATGAAGCAAAATAGAAAGCTTTGTGTTAGTATGGGTTGCATACCGGGCATAATTGGTACGAAGCTAAATAAGGAGCATAAATGAAATTTATTGGTATTACCGGCGGCGTAGGTGCCGGAAAATCAGCAATTTTAGAATATCTGTCAGACAAAGAAGGTGTCCGGGTTATGCTGGCGGATGAAATTGCCCATGATTTGATGGAGCAGGGGACGGAATGCTACGATACACTTACAAAAGAGTTTGAAACAGAAGATATTTTTTTGCCGGAGGGCGGCTTTGACAGGGGAAAGCTTGCCAAGGTAATTTTTTCCGATGAGTCAAAAAGAGAGCGGCTTAACGGGATTGTTCATCCGGCAGTAAAGCAGTATGTAATTGCAGAAGCAGAAAAAGAGCGCAAAAATCCAAAGCGAAAAATGCTGGTTTTAGAAGCTGCATTATTAATTGAAGAACATTATGATGCAATTTGTGACGAACTTTGGTATATTTATACAAGGGAGGACATCAGAGAGGCACGTCTGATGGAATCTAGAGGCTATTCAAAGGAAAAGGTACGTCAGATTTTTGAAAGTCAGTTAAAGGAAGAAGAATTCCGAAAACACTGCAGGGTTGTGATTGATAATAACAACGGACTTGACGAGACATTTTCCCAAATTGAAAGAGCAATAGCAGATTTAAAATAGAACAAAGGGTTCTAAAAAATATACAAAACAAACAGGGAGATGCGACAGATGAGTGGAGGAAGAGAAGACGAACAGCCATTTGTATTTGGACTTGATATTGGAACAAGAAATGTTATCGGTACGGTAGGCTATCGTGATGAGGACAGATTTATTGTTGTGGCACAGTGTGTGGCAGAGCATGAGACAAGGTCCATGTTGGACGGACAGATTCATGATATTGGACGTGTAGGAAAGACAATTCAGAAGGTAAAAGAGAAATTAGAAGAGCAGATTGAGCAGCCTTTGACAGAAGTATGTATTGCTGCTGCCGGACGAGTGTTGAAAACCGTAACAACAACGATTACTTATGAATATCCGGAAGAAACGGTAGTTACGGGAGAAGATATTCATACAATGGATTTGCTTGGAATTGAGAAAGCACAGGGCATTTTAAAGGAAAAAAACGATACAAAATATAAATTTTACTGTGTTGGTTATTCCGTTGTGAAATATTATTTGAATGATGATATTATTTCAAATCTGGAAGGTCATAAGGCAGAAACAATCGCAGAGGATATTATTGTAACCTTCCTGCCGGAAGATGTTGTAGACGGTCTTTACTCTGCAGTAGGTCTTGCAGGACTTTCAGTAGCAAATATGACTTTAGAGCCTATTGCCGCAATTAACGTGGCGATTCCGGAAACTTTCCGTATGTTAAATATTGCATTAGTAGATATCGGTGCAGGAACATCCGATATTTCGGTTACGAGAGACGGAAGTATTATTGCTTATGGTATGATTCCGATGGCAGGAGATGAAATCACCGAGCTGCTTGTACAGCATTATTTAGTAGATTTTAAAACTGCAGAAATGATTAAACTGACAAGTGGTATTGAGGATGAGATTACATACAAGGACATTATGTTGATTGAACATACTATTCCATCCTCTGAGGTTTGGAAATTAACTGAGCCGGTTGTGGATCGTATGACCACAGATGTTGCAAACAAAATTAAAGAATTAAATGGTGAACAGAGTGTCAGTGCAGCATTTATTGTAGGCGGCGGTGGAAAAATTCACGGCTACACTGAAATGCTGGCAGAAAAATTAGACCTTCCAAAGGAACGTGTTGCACTGCGAGGCGAAGAGGTTTTACAGGAAGTTGATTTTGAACAGAAAGATATTAAGAAAGATCCGCTTCTTGTTACACCAATTGGTATCTGCCTGAATTACTATGACCAGAAGAATAACTTTATTATGGTACGCTTAAATGGCGAGCGTGTGAAGCTTTACGATAATAATAAATTGACAATTGTAGATGCTGCATTACAGGCCGGTTTCCCAAATGAAGATTTATTCCCGAAACGTGGAAAAGAGATTAATTTTGTTGTAAATGGTGTAAATCGTGTCATTCGTGGTGAAGCAGGCGAATCTGCGGTGATTTATATGAACGACAAACAGGTTGGAATTAATACACCATTAGAGCCGAACAGTGACATTGTTATTACAAAGTCCACACAGGGAGAAGATGCAGTCTTTTGTATTGAACAGTTAGAAGAATATCAGGGAACGGCAGTTGCGTTTGTAGTAAATGGAAAACGTGTGCTTTGTCCGAAGTTCGTCGAAGTAAATGGAAGTCTTGAAGCCGGAAGTTATGAGATTAAAGATGGCGATCATATTGATACAAGAGCATTCTATACCGTGTCTCAATTGATTGAGTTTATGGATGTGGAAGTTGATATGGATAAGGAGATTCTTGTAAATAATCGTATTGCAAATTTAGATACATTAATTTATGAGAATTTCACAATTGAATGGACAGTATTAGGATTTGCTGTGGCAGAGCAGACTGCTGAGAGCACATCTTCTTCAACAGAAAGTGCTGCAGAAGTAATAGCAGAAGGCATGATTAAGGGAGAAGACGAAGAGAAGAGTGCAAAGACAGTAGAAGGTGAAACAGAAGCTGAATCAGAGGAGGAAAAGGAAAAAGTAATCCATGTGACTGTAAATGGATCACCTGTTACATTAGCCGGCAAAAAGAGTTATATTTTTGTAGATATTTTTGAGTGTTATGATTTTGATTTGACTGTTTCAAGAGGAAGAGCAATTATAACAAGATTAAATGGTGAAGATGCACAGTTCGCATCAGAACTTCATGATGGTGATGAAATCGAACTGGCTTGGAAAGAGAATTAAAAGCGATGGAATTATGTAGTATTGCCAGCGGGAGCAGTGGAAACTGCATCTGTGTTGGTTCTGATAACTGTCATGTGTTAATTGATGCAGGAATCAGTGGAAAAAGAATCGAACAAGGGTTAAACAGTATTGATTTAAAAACCGCAGATATGCAGGGGATTTTAATTACCCATGAGCATATTGACCATATTGCAGGGGTGGGAGTTCTTGCAAGAAAATATGGACTTCCTTTGTATGCAACAGAAGGAACCATTGATGCGGTTTTAAATACGAAATCTGTTGGGAAAATTGATGAAGCGCTGTTTCGATGTGTGAAGCCGGGAGTGGATTTTGTAATTGGAGATTTAACGATTGAACCTATTTCCATTTCCCATGATGCGGCAGATCCGGTTGCCTATAAAGTAAAACAGCCGGGAAAAAGCGCGGCAGTGATGACAGACCTTGGAACCTATGATGACAATATCGTAGAAAAATTAAAAAATCTGGATGTCCTGTTGCTTGAAGCAAATCATGACGTGAGAATGCTTCAGGCAGGTTCTTATCCATATCAGCTGAAACGCAGAATTTTAGGAGATAGAGGACATCTTTCGAATGAATTAAGCGGGCAGCTGCTGGGTGAACTTTTACATGATAATTTTAAAGCAATCTTTTTGGGACACTTAAGTAAAGAAAATAATTATCCTGAGCTTGCCTATGAAACGGTCCGTCTGGAAGTGACATTGGTAGATAATCCAGATAGAGGAGAGGATTTCCCGATATATGTAGCAAACAGAGATAGTGTTTCTGAAAAAATTGTATTTTAAAATATAAAATTATTAATAGTTTGAAATGTATCTATTATTATTTCAAATAAGAATAATCTTTTTTAGTAGTGGAAATTATAAAAGGTTTGTGATATGATAGTCCGTAAATTAGTTTAGAAGAGTGCGAAAGCAATAAGGAGATGTAACATGGAAAATACTGTTGATAAGACAATTATTACTGTAGTTGGAAAGGATACTGTTGGTATTATCGCAAAGGTATGTACTTACCTTTCAGAACATAAAATCAACGTATTAGATATTTCTCAGACAATCGTATCTGGGTATTTTAACATGATGATGATTGTAGATATGAATCAGGCAACCAAAGCATTTGGTGAATGTCAGAAGGACTTAGATACAATCGGTGAGGAAATCGGTGTTTCCATCAAATGCCAGCGCGCAGAAATTTTTGATATGATGCATAGAATCTAAAGCAAATCAATAGTGGGAGAAAGCCGTAATGATTAATATCTTTGAAGTAAATGAAACAAATAACATGGTAGAACATGAGAACCTTGATGTTCGTACCATTACCATCGGTATCAGTCTGTTAGAGTGTATTGATTCCGATTTAAAAAAGTTAAATGAGAAAATCTACAACCGCATTACAACAGTTGCAAAGGATTTGGCACGTGTTGGTAGTGAGATTGAAACAGAATTTGGTATTCCAATCGTAAATAAACGTATTTCTGTAACACCAATCGCTTTAGTTGGTGGTGCTGCATGTAAAACACCGGAAGATTTTGCGACAATTGCAGATACTTTAGATCGTGCAGCAGAAGCAGTAGGTGCGAATTTAATTGGTGGATATTCTGCATTAGTAAGCAAGGGAATGACAAAGGCAGACGAGATGTTAATTCGTTCGATTCCAATTGCTCTTTGCCGTACGAACAGAGTATGCAGCTCTGTAAATCTTGCATCCACAAAAACAGGTATTAATATGGACGCTGTCCGTTTAATGGGAGAAATTCTTCTGGAAGTAGCAGAACGTTCCAAAGATAGAGATTCTGTAGATTGTATGAAACTGGTAGTGTTCTGTAATGCGCCGGATGACAACCCATTTATGGCGGGAGCATTCCACGGAGTAACAGAAGCTGACGCAGTAATTAATGTCGGTGTCAGTGGACCGGGTGTTGTAAAAACTGCATTAGAGAAAGTACGCGGAGAAAACTTTGAAGTTCTTTGTGAGACAATTAAGAAGACAGCATTTAAAGTAACACGAGTTGGACAGCTGGTAGCACAGGAAGCATCCAAACGTCTTGGCATTCCTTTTGGTATCATCGACTTGTCCTTAGCACCAACTCCTGCAATCGGTGATAGTGTGGCTGATATTCTTTGTGAAATCGGTTTAGAATATGCAGGTGCTCCTGGAACAACAGCAGCCCTTGCAATGTTAAATGACCAGGTGAAAAAAGGCGGTGTTATGGCATCCTCTTATGTCGGCGGCTTAAGTGGAGCATTTATTCCGGTCAGCGAAGATCAGGGTATGATTGATTCTGTACAGGCAGGTGCAATCACACTTGAGAAATTAGAAGCAATGACTTGTGTATGTTCCGTAGGTCTTGATATGATTGCTATCCCGGGTGATACACCGGCAACAACAATTTCCGGTATGATTGCTGATGAAATGGCACTTGGAATGGTAAACCAGAAGACTACAGCTGCACGTTTAATTCCGGTTATCGGAAAAGGTGTGGGCGATACAGTTGAATTTGGTGGATTATTTGGTTATGCACCAATTATGCCGGTAAATAAATATTCCTGTGCAGATTTTATTAATCGTGAAGGAAGAATTCCTGCGCCAATTCATAGCTTTAAGAATTAGTTTCTGCTAATTGCTGGTGAAAAGGTTGAATGAGATTTTCTACCTTGTTGCAAAACGATAATTTTACGGTAAGTTGTAGGTATTAAGTCACAAAAACACAGGATTTTGTAGCAAATATTAGCATTACTAATAAAATTAAGTAAATAAATTCATGTAGCTAATATAACATATCCATTGTAAAAATACGTTATGGATGTTAGAATAGGTTCGAGTGAGATTTAAAACAAATCTTGCTCGAACCTTTTTATGTTATAAGAAAGTGCTCATATGTAGTGTACTTCAAATGAAAACGCAAAGCGTTTTCGGAAGCGTCGCGCGGCGCCGCTTTTTTATGTAAAAAAACTTGTCACAAGGAAATGGAGGACATATTCATGAAAATGATGTCATTAAAAGAAGAACTCGCTGGAAATTCTTATCCTGGACGTGGAATCGTCATTGGTAAATCCGCAGATGGAAAATATGCTGTAACAGCTTACTTCATTATGGGAAGAAGTGAAAACAGCCGTAACCGCGTATTTGTAGAAGATGGAGAGGGAATCCGTACACAGGCATTTGACCCATCCAAATTAAGTGACCCAAGTTTAATTATATATGCACCGGTTCGTGTACTTGGAAACAAGACAATCGTAACAAACGGTGACCAGACAGATACAATTTATGAATTAATGGACAAACAGCAGACCTTCGAACAGGCACTTCGTACAAGAGAGTTCGAGCCGGATGCACCAAACTATACACCAAGAATTTCTGGTGTTATGCATATTGAAAACGGAACTTACAATTATGCAATGTCTATCTTAAAGAGCAACAACGGTAATCCGGATGCCTGCAACCGTTATACATTCGCATACGAAAATCCGGTAGCCGGTGAAGCACACTTCATCCATACATATATGGGTGATGGCAATCCATTACCAAGCTTTGAAGGCGAACCAAAGTTAGTTGGTGTTGATTCTGATATTGATACATTCACAAACATGGTATGGGAAAACTTAAACGAAGAAAATAAAGTTTCTCTTTTTGTAAGATACATCGACATTGCAACAGGAAAATACGAAACAAGAATCGTAAACAAAAACCAGTAAAGCAATGAGAGATGCAGGCTGCAACAAGGAATAGAGATAAGCAGAGTTATCTGCGAAAAACGAAGGTGAGCACAAAGTGCGCAAGCCTGTAGTTGTATGAAATAGGAAAAGAAAGAGTTTTGTAAAACACTAGGAGGAAGTCATGAACGAATTAGAATTAAAATATGGTTGTAACCCAAATCAGAAGCCATCCAGAATTTATATGGAAAACGGCGAGCTTCCAATTAAAGTTTTAAACGGTAAGCCGGGATATATCAACTTTTTAGATGCATTTAACGGATGGCAGTTAGTAAATGAATTAAAGAAAGCAACCGGTCTTCCGGCAGCTACTTCTTTCAAACATGTATCACCGGCAGGTGCGGCAGTAGGTCTTCCATTAACAGATGTAGAGCGTAAGATTTACTGGGTAGACGATATGGATGTTGAGTTTACACCACTTGCAAATGCATATATCAGAGCCAGAGGCGCTGACAGAATGTCATCCTTCGGCGATTTTATTTCCCTTTCTGATGTCTGCGACAAAGAAACAGCATTAGTTATCAAAAGAGAAGTTTCTGACGGGGTTATCGCTCCTGGTTATACAGATGAAGCATTAGCAATTTTAAAAGAAAAGAAAAAAGGTAATTACAACGTTATTGAAATTGATCCAAACTATGTTCCGGCTCCAATCGAGCGCAAAGAAGTATTTGGAATCACATTTGAACAGGGAAGAAATGAATTAGTAATTGATGAGAACTTCTTCAACAACCTTGTAACAGAAAATAAAGAAATTCCGGAATCAGCAAAGATTGACCTTACAATCGCTATGATTACATTAAAATATACACAGTCTAACTCTGTATGTTATGTAAAAGGCGGACAGGCAATCGGTATCGGTGCAGGACAGCAGTCAAGAATCCACTGTACAAGACTTGCAGGTTCTAAGGCTGATAACTGGTGGTTACGTCAGTCTCCTCAGGTACTTGGTCTTCAGCTCTTAGACAAGATTGGTCGTGCTGACAGAGATAACGCAATCGACCTTTACATCGGTGAAGATTACATGGATGTTTTAGCAGATGGTGCGTGGGAAAATATCTTCAAAGTAAAACCGGAAGTATTTACAGCAGAAGAAAAACGTGCATGGTTAGATAAAAACACAGATGTTGCACTTGGTTCAGACGCATTTTTCCCATTCGGTGATAACGTAGAACGTGCGCACAGAAGTGGTGTTAAATATATCGCACAGCCGGGCGGATCTATCCGTGATGACCATGTGATTGATACATGTAACAAATACGATATTGCCATGGCATTTACAGGAATTCGTTTATTCCATCACTAATCGAAATTCAGGGACGCAGCCTAAATTTCGAAAAATGGGGACGTAGCCTAAATTTCGAAATTTAGGCTGCGTCCCCATTTTTCGTTTGTGCGTGGTGATAAGTCGCGTAGAACAAGCGGCGGAACCGGACTTGGACTTGCGATTGCAAAAGGAGTGGCAAAAAAGCACGGTGGTGATATTACCTATCAATACAAGGCAGGAAGAAATCAGTTTGTACTGACCCTTCCACTCTCAGATACAATTTAAAAATATTTTTCGACAGCTCCACAAAATGTCAAATACGGACAATTTCACGAGTGTATTCACTCCGTGGGGTTGTCTTTTTTTTGATGGAGCAAAGCTGCTCGTATAAATCTGCCGCAAAAATATCTTTCTCAAGAAGCCACATGGCATCTTCTGATAACAAAGAGGAAGCATCTGCAAGCTTTGAAATCACAGGGACACTGGCAGAAGCTTTTAATCCTTTTAACAAGGCAGAAGAATCTTTTCGAAAGCCAAGGATTCTTAAATAAGGAATATAATCAAAGCTTTTTGCCTGTATATAATCCTGATTTGTGATTCCTAAAATCAGGTGAAGCAGAATCCGGTTAATCCGGGTGTAGGTCGTATCCTTGCTTTTGTTTAACTCGCAGAAATTTTCAAAAGAAGAAAACTGTGTGCGGTTTTTGAAAATGCGGTTTGCAATATCAGGATTGCAGTCGCCAATATCGGCTAATTCCTCTTTGGAAGTATTTAAAAGCCGATATCCTAGTACCGAAGAAAAATCATCTGTTTGCACCAGAGGGCGGCTGTTTAAGTAACTGATTAGGATTTCTTTTGCAACAGCAGGCATACTGCTAGTAAGTCCCTCTGTAATATTAGATGTATTTTCCTGTGAAGTGGTGCAGGCATTTGAATGGGGAATAACGCAGCTTTCCTGCTGTAAGACTGAACCGGTACCTGTATTCAGTAAAAGCTTTCGAATTGCAGTTGCAGATGCAGTTGGTGCACTTGTATCTGTTAAAATTTTAACATTATGATAGCTTGCTCCTTCCCGTTTTAATAAATAAGGCATGATAGAGGAAGTTCTGCGTTTTAAAGCTTTTAGATACTCAACCGCTAAAATATTGTTTGGTTCATTTAATATAGAGGAAACTGCATCTGAACCAAGATGTTCACAAAGAGCTTTTGTGCGGGCGGCAGGAAATACCAGGCCTTCTTTTAAATAAGAAGAAAGCAGCTTCTGATATTCCACCGGCTCGTCTGCAAGGGTTTCGGCAAGCATGGAAAGTAATGGGAGATTTTCGGTTTCAGCTCCAAAGCACAATTCATCTATGCAGCCCATTTTATCAAAAATGGTAACACCGGCCATAGCAAAGTTTTCCGCAGATGCGGTTGCCCAGACTGTCGGAAGTTCAATGACAAGGTCCGCACCGCAGCATAAAGCCATCTTAGCACGGGCGTATTTATCAATAATGGCAGGTGTGCCCCGCTGGACAAAATCGCCGCTCATGGCAATCACAACATAATCTGCGTTCGTTCTTTTTTTGATTTCATTTATCTGATAAGCATGTCCATTGTGAAATGGATTATATTCTGCAATAATTCCAATTGTTTTCATGGGAACGTTCCTTATAATTTATTTGTTCAGAAAATAATCATACATTTTCTTTGAGTTGATAAAAATATCTATGCTATTATAACATAATATTTTTTTTTTTTCTTCTCTCTTTTTTGGTATTTTTTTTTT
>X314_Red_Deer__coassemble_175_pt1 | contig 11909 bp, 8 predicted proteins | sample X314_Red_Deer__metabat2_high_PE_002 | metagenome-assembled genome bin X314_Red_Deer
GGGACTAGATAAGGGACTTACCCCATTTATGAGTGGTTTTTCTTTTACTTTGGTATCTTTTGTAGTTTTAGCTGTCAGAAAGTTTCTTCCTTGTATGATTCTTGGAAAATGGATTCTTACCACAACTGAAGTTAGTGAGTTTGTTGCAACTATGTGGAAGCTTCGTATGCCGCAGACAGTAATTATTCCGCTGTCTGTGTTGTTTCGTTATTTTCCAACGTTAAAAGAGGAATGGCAATCCATTCGTGGAGCTATGAAGCTGCGTGGAATTCACCTTTCCTTTGAACATGTGCTGGTACCCATTTTGATGTCGGCAGTCAATGTTAGTGAAGAACTGTCGGCAGCGGCTCTTTGCAGAGGGTTGGATAATCCGGGAAAACATACGTGTATGAACCAGGTTCTATTTCGGACTGCAGACAAAATATCTCTGCTGGCACTTTGTATGCTTGTAGCCGCTTCGCTGGCTTTGAAAGGGGTGGGAATCTTATGATTGAATTGAAAAATATTTCTTTTTCCTATCAGGAGGATGGCAGCAGCCCGGCTCTTCATGGTGTCAATCTTACCATTAAAGAGGGAGAATGCGTTCTTTTCTGTGGAAAAAGCGGCTGTGGGAAAACAACCATGACAAGACTGATTAATGGTATGATTCCCAATTTTTTTGAAGGTAAAGTGAGTGGCTCGCTTTTACTGGATGGACAGGATATATTTGAGATGCCGTTGTATGAAATCTCAAAGAAATGCGGTACGGTATTTCAGAATCCACGTACTCAGTTTTATACGGTGAATACGACGAGTGAGATTGCATTCGGATTAGAGAATGCAGGAGTTCCTTCGGAAGAAATAAAAAAACGTGTGGCACAGACTGCGAAAGAGTTAGAAATAGAAGGACTGATGAATCGAAATATTTTTGAACTGTCAGGTGGTGAAAAGCAGATTATTGCATTTGCCAGTATCTATGCCATGAACCCGGATATTTATGTGCTGGATGAACCTACATCTAATCTGGATATTGCGGTGATAGAAAAGCTGCGCAAAATTTTGACATTGCTCAAAGAGAAGGGAAAGACGGTGATAATTGCAGAGCACCGCACATATTTTTTGAAAGAACTGGCAAATCGTGTAATTTACATGGAGGATGGCAAAATATGCAGAGAGTATACAATGCAGGAACTGGAAGACTTGACCGAAGAACAGAGGCGGGAGACGGGCATTCGTACAGTGAATCTTTTGAATTATCCGATTGCAGCTGTTAATAAAATCCAGTCTGAGAAAGCATCCGGGATGCAGGCAGACAGTGAAAAGAATCTGTTGGAGGTTCCGAGATTACGTTTTTCTTATGGAGACAGAGAGACACTTCGAATTGACAATGTAAAGATTGGGTCAGGGCATATCACAGCAATTATTGGAGCAAATGGTGCGGGAAAATCCACGTTTGTGAATTGTCTGTGCGGCATCAAAAAGGAAAGTCAGGGCAGTGTATATGCTTCCGGACAGTTTTTGCATCGGAAGAGCCGGTTAAAAGAAAGCTATCTGGTTATGCAGGAGACAGGGCACCAGTTATTTTCTGACAGCGTGGAGGAAGAAATCCTTCTAGGGGCAGAAAAGGTTAGCAGGGAACAGGCAAAGAATATTGCAGAAAGGTTAGATATTAGCCAGTTATTAGAACGTCATCCTATGACGCTTTCAGGCGGGCAGAAGCAAAGAGTGGCAATTGCATCTGCCTGTGCCTGTGGAAAAAAAATCCTGTATTTTGACGAACCTACCAGTGGGCTTGACTACAGTCATATGCTGCAGACATGTGAAATGATTCGTATTCTGCAAAAAGAGGATTTATGGATTTTTGTGATTACGCATGATTATGAGCTGATTGCATCTCTTTGCGATAGTGTAATTCATTTGGAGGCAGGGCATATCAGAGAGCAATATATGCTGGATGAAAAAGGGGCGGAAAAATGTCGCAGCTTTTTTCAGCAGTCACAAAAAGCCGGAGAAAAAATAGGAAAGCAGATAGAAGCAAAAAAAACGAAAATAGGTTTGCCAAGACTGATGGAGTTAGCCATGACAAAAAAAGTGACAATGTATGTAGCTCTGATTTTAGCAGCCTTGGCAACGGTGGCTTCATTCGTTCCATACTATGCGATTTATCTAGTAATAAAGGAAATTGTGACGGAGTATCAGAAATTGACAGCTTTAAACATTTCACGGCTTTCATCCTACGGCTTTTTGGCATTAGCAGGTGTAGGGGTAAATGTACTGTTGTATATGTTATCGACAGCCTTGGCTCATGTGGCAGCTTACGATACTCTGTATCAATGCAAAATAGACTACATAGCTCATGTGACGAAGCTTCCTCTTGGATACCATATAAAAATGGGAAGTGGAAGACTGCGCAAAATTATGGACGAGAATATCGAGAGTCTGGAAGGATTTATTGCCCATGATTTGAATAATATGGTATCGGCATTTACTGCTCTAATTACGATGCTTCTTTTATTGCTGATGATAGACTGGCGTTTTGGATTGGCATCTATTGTGGGAATCATTGTGGCTTTTGTGGTTTACTATCTGACCTCCAGAAATAAAGAAGCAAAGAAGCTGTTAGGTGAGTATCAGGGGGCACTGGAGAATATGGGAAACGCTTCCGTGGAGTACATACGAGGGATTGTTGTGGTCAAGGCATTCCGGCAGACGGCATTTTCCTTTAAACGTCTTTATGACTCTATTCGGAACTATACTTCTAAAGTAGTACCATATTCCTTGAGTCAGGAAAAAATGACAGCTTCCTTTACGGCAGCACTTTATGGAATCTATCTGTTTCTGATTCCTGTGGGAATTTTGATTGCAGGTACTACCGAGGATTATGTTTCTTTTGTCTCCCCATTTATTTTTTATCTTATTTTTGTTCCGGTATTTGCGTCAGTACTTATGAAAGTAATGTATGCCTCAGTCAATGCAATGCAGATTGGAAAGGCTGTGGAACGTATGGATGAGGTGCTTTCCGAACCGGAGCTTGTGGAACCTAAGCATGGGAAAAAGCCAGCCGGAGCCGAGGTGTGCTTTTCACAGGTAGATTTTTCTTATAGCGGCAGGGAGGATGTCCTTGCCTTAGAGAAGGTGAGTTTTCTGGCAAAACAAGGTGAGATTACAGCCATTGTGGGAGCATCCGGGAGTGGAAAAAGCACCATTGCTAACCTGATTCCGCGTTTTTATGATGTGACGGGTGGAGCTATCACGATTGGTGGTGTGAATATCCGGGAAATGTCAATGGAAACATTGATGGATACAGTCAGTTTTGTATTCCAGGAAAATTTCTTATTTAAGCAAAGTATTTTGGAAAACATTCGTATGGGGCGACCTTCGGCATCCAAAGAAGATGTTGTCAGAGCGGCCAAGGCTGCACGATGCCACGAGTTTATCATGGAGTTGTCGGATGGTTATGAGACTGTGTATGGGCGAAGCGGTGTGAAGTTGTCCGGTGGGCAGATTCAGCGGATTGCCATTGCCAGAGCTATTGTAAAGGATGCACCGGTTCTGGTACTTGACGAGGCTACATCCTTCTCAGACCCGGAGAACGAGCAGTGTATTCAGCAGGCTATTGGGGAACTTGTGAAAAATAAAACGGTAATCATGATTGCGCATCGATTGTCAACGATTCAAAATGCAAATCAGATTCTCGTGATGGAAAAAGGGCGATTGGTGCAGCAGGGAACACACAAAACGCTGCTGGCACAAAGTGGACGTTATCAGGTGCTTTGGGATAATTATACAAGATCGTTGTCATGGAAGATGAGAGGAGGTAGTGAAGCAGAATGAATCTGAAAAAAATGTTTCAACTGTCAGATAAAAGTGAAGCAGATTTAAAAAAAGGAATATTGGCATGTACAATCACAAATTTTTCTTTGTTACTCTCTGTTGGAGTGATCACCCGGGTCTTTTTAGAAATATTAAAACCTCTTTCTGGTGCGTCGATTTCCTATTCCCGACTGTGGCTTTTGTTTGCGGCAGGAGTCTTATCAGCAGGTGTTCACTATCTGTGTTGCAAAAATGATTATCATAAGACATATGTGTCCTGCTACACAGCGGCAGAGGACACTAGAATCCGGATTGCGGAGATGGTACGAAAATTTCCCATGCATGTGTTTCAGGATAAAGACTTGACGGAACTGACCACCAATATGATGAGTGACTGTGCCAGTATCGAGCATTCTATGAGTCATATCATTCCACCGCTTTTTGCAAACGGGATTTCTTCGACACTGATTTGTGTTGTCATGATGTTTTTTAACTGGCGAGTGGGACTGGCTATTTTTTTCACACTGCCTTTTTCCTTCCTGATCATATTTGGCAGTAGAAAGCTACAGGAAAAAGGAAGTGACAGACAAGTAAAAGCAAAGCTTTTGGCTGCATCACAGGAACAGGAATATCTGGATGGCATTAAGCTTATCAAAGCCTGTCATCTGGATGGTGAAAGGTTTGGTAAATTGAACGACGCTTTGCTGCATTTGAAAAAAAATTCAATCCGCATGGAGCTTGGTACAGGTATTTTTATATCGGTTGCCCAGTTTGTCCTGCAGGCAGGGATTGGAATTACTGTGTTTGTAGGCGTGCATCTGTTGACGAATGGTGAGATTGATGTGACATGGCTGCTTTTGTCACTGGTAATTGTATGTCGCATGTATGGTCCTATTTTGACGATTCTGACACTTTTGCCAATGCTGTTTCATACATTGGTTTCTACAAAAAGAATGAGAGAGCTGGCAAAAATTCCAGTGATGGAAGGAAGCGATACAGTTTCGATACCAAACCACGAGATTGCATTTCAGGATGTAAGCTTTGCATATCGTGAAGATACTGTACTAAAGGATGTAAGCTTTACCATACCGGAAGGAAAAATTACTGCTCTGGTGGGTCCGTCGGGTTCCGGGAAAAGTACAGTAACCAGGCTAATTGCCCGTTTTTGGGATACTTCAAAAGGCAGTGTTACCATTGGAGGAGTGGATGTAAAACAGGTGGACCCTGAGTATCTGATGACGAAGATGTCTTTCGTGTTTCAGGATGTGACCCTTTTTAGTGACACCATTATAAACAATATCCGTATTGGAAATCCTGCAGCTAGTGAAAAAGAGGTTTTAGCAGCGGCGAAGGCAGCATATTGCGATGAGTTTGTGCAAAGACTTCCGGAAGGTTATCAGACGATGCTGGGAGAGAATGGAAGTACACTTTCCGGTGGAGAACGGCAGAGAATTTCCATTGCCAGGGCACTTTTGAAAAATGCACCGATTATTTTGCTGGATGAGGCGACTTCTGCATTGGACCCGGAAAATGAAGTATTAAGTCAAAATGCTCTGTCGAAGCTGATTGCCGGAAAAACAGTTCTGGTGATTGCCCATCGCTTACGCACGGTGACAGATGCAGATCAGATTGTGGTATTAAAGGATGGGCGCGTTGTGGAATGCGGCACCCATAAGGGACTCGTCAGTAAAGGTGGAGTATATCAGCATCTTTATGAGATACAGGCTCAGAGTGCAGAATGGGTAGTGTAAACATATTGTGTAAGTTTCGGTCATCGATGGATGTTTGGAATGCTGTTATTGAATATGGTACATTGTGATAATGGAGAAGTTTAGACGAACCTGACAAAGAATGTTACACATTAGAGGAAACTGCAAAAAATCTGGGACTGCTTGTTAATTGGGGGATAGAGAATGCTTATAACTTGCAAAATTGGAACGGCAGTTGTATAATCCGGTTAGTGTTTTGAGTATATTAGGGTAACTGTGTGGTATTACTAAATATGATACAAATGGATGGCAGGAAAGACGTGGCACTTGTAATTACAGTTACTAAAAAATATATTATTTGTCGGAGGAAATTATGGAAAATATAATTATTATTGGTGTTATTGTGGTTTTGATACTCATTGGAATTCGTTCCAGTATCAAGCATTTTAAAGGGGAGGGCGGTTGCTGTGGAGGCGGAAGCTCAACTGTAAAAAGACAAAGAAAGAAGCTGCAAAAGGTAATTGCACAGAAAACAGTAATTATTGATGGAATGACCTGTGAGCATTGCAAGAACCGCGTGGAAAAAAGTATCAATGACATGGATGGTGCTGCTGCAAAAGTGAATCTGAAAAAGAAACAGGCAATTGTTTCCTTAGAGAAAGAAGTAAGTGAGGAACAGATTCGTGCAGCCATTGAAAAAGCAGGATATAAGGTTGTAGAGATTCGATAACATGGAACGGTCGGAAAATATTTTTAATATAGTGCGGAAGATGGGACTTGAACCTGGGTCAGAGCAAGAAAACCGTAAGAGGGTTCTTTCACCGCTTCCCGCAAGGGAACCCCTTAGGGACTCCCTTAGTGTTTACGGGTGTAACAAACTTCCGCATGACCTTTTAAGCCAAATTTTTATCAATATAATCAAAAAATGGTTTTTTATTAACCTTATCTGTATTATCTTTATACCATTCAAATGCTTCTTTTAATCCTTCATCAAGTGGCTTTGTTTCTGGCATTAACTCCACTTGCTTAGAAACATCAAGATAATATTCATAATTATAGAAACTAAAATAATTTCTTTGTTCAATATCATCATATACATTAACAAAACTTACTTCATTACCTGTAACTTCATAACAAAGTTCAACCCATTCCCTAACAGATATAGCAATCTCGTTTCCCACATTAAAAATATGCTGTGAAGGTTTTTTGTCCAAAATTATATCTATAAATTTACACAAATCATTTATATGAAAAAACTGTAATTTCATATCTCCATTTTTAGGCAAGTAAAACTTTCTACTTGCTAATGCACAATCAAAAACAAATGCTTCTCTATAAACATTATTCATTTGTCCATATAAATATGGTGGTCTTAATACATACGCATTAGGGTTTCTTTTTAATAAAGTATTTTCTGCTTCTATTTTATCTGTTCCATATTTACCCCAATATTTGTTTATTCCTAATGTTTCATTTTCTTCAAAAGGTTGTGGAGCATATTCTGGATATACCGCACTTGAACTAATTAAAATATAATCTTTATAACTCCCAAGTGCATTAAGCAATAATTCAACATCATCGGAATTGTAAGCTGTATCAATAACAACATCAAAATCAAATTCTTTAAGTATTTCTCCAAGATTGTGTCTGTCCGCTTGGATAAGCGTTACACCTTTGGACTGTTCTCTGCTGTTTCTATTAAGTACATATACATCATAATTTTGTGCAACATAATATTCTGCAATATATCTGCTCACAAATACTGTTCCACCAGTTACAAGCACTTTTTTCATAATAGACCTCCACAAACTTTATTCCAGATATCATTATAATCATTCTTCTTGACATGAGCAATCAAATTTTATTCTGTTTTCTTAATCGTGATATATGTGGTTTCAATTCCACTCTCTTCATCTTTTACCTTTTTTATCTTCACAAGGTCTTTATGCTTTGAAAGAAGCAACTCCATAAATTTTAAATCTTCTTCAAATAGCGTTTCACTTTGTGGCTGGGCAAGGTTCTTGTTATACAAATAGCGGTGCTGTCTTTTGACATGGTAATTAGTTCTTTTGTTATGTACTTTGTGATGTAGTTGCTCACATATCAAAAGGTTTTCAAGCCAAAAGCGGTGTAACAAAAAATTTCATTTTAGCCACGCGGAAGATGGGGGCTAAGCAGATGTCCAGTGGACATCTAGCGCCGACCGAAGCGGAGCGGAGACCTTGAAGTCTGGGTTCAAAGGGAGCCTCCCGCTTAAAAAAAGAAAAGACCCAAACGATTTCTCGTTTGAGTCTTTCTTTTTCGCAATGCGGAAGATGGGACTTGAATGAATTTGTTCCTCAAAAAATATGATAGAAAGGGGCTTTCCAGCACATCATCTACGAGTGTAACAAAAGTGTAACAAACTTCCGCATGACCTTTACACACTTTACATATTCATTTCCATATCTTCAAGAATTCCTACAAGATTACGAATAGATTTTCCTTCTTCAATTCTCTTTTTTAGTTCTTCCTTAATTTGTAGATATGAAATTTTTGATGGAATAATATCATCTACAATTCCAGGATACAATTCTGATAAATTGTCTATCATAAGTTTTACAATATTCTTATTTAGAATTTCACCATAATGCTTGTCGCAAACATTCGCAACATCATCAATTATTCTTTTATAAGATTCTTCTTCATTCTCATCAATGAACGCAGAAAACAAGACATTATCAAAGGCTGAAATTCTATACTCATTTTCTTTTAGTTCTGTATTATCTCTAATTCGTAAAAGAGGCATTAACTTTCCAGTTTTTTTAACCAAAATCATACGTTGTTTATTCACATAATCTGTTTCAAGCCCCGAAACTATGTAAGAGATTAAACCAACTCCAAATTCTAAAACTAATGGCTCGGCTATCATATTATTTTTGATTTCCCTATCAGCAGTAATATTACCATTCTCTACTACGCTTTCTTCTACTCCTATCAAAGCCCCTGCTGACACTCCCAAAACTTTACATATTCCAGCCAACAAAGAAACGTCTGGCATTCCATTACCACGTTCCCATTTACTTACTGCCTGTGCAGTTACACCTAATCTTGACGCAAATTCTTCTTGTGTCATTTTACGCATTTGCCTATATTGGCAAATAGTTTCTCCAATATTATTTTGCATATTAGCACCTCCAAAATGTTTTACAATTAGATTATATTTCTAATTCTCATCTCCGTAAAACAACGAGATGTTGATAGAAACTAAACCGACTTATGCTTAAAACACACTCTGGAAAATATTATATCATTATTCATAACATATATAAAATCTTTTATGAACTTCTTTTAATCGTAATGTATGTTGTTTCAATGCCACTCTCTTCATCTTTTACCTTTTTAATCTTCATAAGGTCTTTATTCTTAGAAAGAAGCAACTCCATAAATTTCAAATCTTCTTCAAATAGCGTTTCACTTTGTGGCTTGGCTAAGTTCTTACTGTATAAATAGCGGTGCTGTCCTTTTGACATGGTAATTAGTTCCTTGGTTATGTACTTTGTGATATAGTTGCTCACTTTTTCGGTACTTTCTATTTTGGTGGCGGTAGTAAAACCATATTTGAAACTACGCTTATTGATGTTATAGATTTCTTTCCCATTTTTGACAATGCCACTATTTTCAAATTTCAACTTATCACAATTAACACCGATACCATGAAAATGCCAACGCTTGCTCTTGTGCAACTCTGAAACAAATAGATATTTAAAGTCTGGGTTTTGGTCTTTCACATTCTTTAAGAACTGATAAACACGATTATAACATTCTTCATAGTTAAAACTATCTACTTGTTTAGGGTCAAAAGTGATAGTGAAGAACCAACCACCACTCCAATCATTTGCAAACGCATATTCATAGATTTTCTTTTTGGTTCGCTTCAAACTAGAAACCGCACTTATTTCAATACTTTCATTGGAACGCACCGCACCTGTTTCCAAATTGTACTCTTTTCCGTCTGCACCAACGAAATACTCTACTCTTTTAGTCTTGCTTGCAAAGTTGGTTACGATTGGCAAACTATACAAAATGTATTCTTCTTTGTTGAAGTAGGCGGTATGCTTCACATTATAATTAACCACCCTTTTCAAATTCTTCTTTTGTAGACGCTTCTCTACAATCTTGTTTTTAAATGCTTCTTTCTTTTCATGTTGCTCACATATCACATCAAATAGTGTAGCCATGTATATACCTCCTTGATTTCCGCCCAAAGTGTTGTCTATGTCAAGTAAGACAACACACGCAGGCACATTATTTTTATTGGTATATACAGCATGATTTTTCTGGCTTGATTGTGTTTGGTCTGTATAGCCATTTTTGAAATTGTGGGATCACCGCAACAAACATATTTGCTTTGAGGAGGTGATTAGATTGAAAAAAGAAAGTTTAGACGACAAACTCGCACAAGCATGGAGTGATTTCTATAAAGAAACAAAGAAATCAAATGCAACTGCAAGCGGAACAGAACAATTTGAAGAAATGGTTGAAAAATATCAGCGTCCAAGTTTTGATGATGAAGAACGATAAAGCAAAAGCCCCGAAAAGACCTATTCTCAATAGGTCTAGGGGCTTATGCCTTTGACAAGATTTAGAAGCATAGGCGGTCTTGTCATTGGCATTATGAGGGGAGGGAATTGAGATGGCTTTATTTTCGTTTCATTGTCAGAACTATAAAAGCGGTGCTTTATTTGGATTGGATAAACATAACCGCAGATTAAACAAGAATTATGACAATCCAGACATTAACCCAGAACGCACACACTTAAACCGCATATATGTAGAACCAAAAGAAACTCTTTATTCACATTGTAAGAAACGCATACACAAAGAAGTGATTGCCAATGGTAATCGTGTGCGTAGTGATAGTAATTGGATATGTGAATGTATCTTTTCTTTTCCTGCGGAATTTCCCATTGAAGAATTAGACCGCTACAATTCGCTAATTATTCAATATATGAACGCTAGAACAAATGGGAATGTAGTTCTCGCTGTGGCTCACTGCGATGAGGGTGGTATTCATCTACATGCGGACATATTATTGATAACCGAGGACAATCGCTTATCTTCTAAAACCTTAATCACAAGAGATTTTATCACTTCTATCCATGACAAATTACCGCTTGTGCTTCAACATCATGGCTTTGATGTAGAAAGAGGCACATCTGGAAAAGTAGCAGGACTTAACGCCAAAGAATATAAAAAGAAAATGGAAGAAGAAAAGAAAGCACTTGATAAGAAGTTAGATAAAATGGCTGACGAATACAACAAACTAGCAGACCACTACAATCATCTACTTATTGAAGCCAAGGAATTGGAAGAAAAGAACATTAGAAAAGCAAGGGAACTTCTTGAAGAAAGAGAACGCACCAGATAATTACACCAACTGAAAAATGCAGCATGGCACAAAGTGGCTAGGTGCATTTTGATGGCGGTAGGGCAAGGCTTAGTCCTTGCCTTTTTTCATGCAAATATTTCGGTGTTTTTCAGCCAAAAAAGGCTAGAAAATTGATTATTTTCAAAATTTTTTTGAGTCCAAAATCTTGTCAATAGGTTTTGAAAAAAATATTTCACAAACTTTTTATTCGTTTTGAAAAAAATTTTTTCCCTATATCCTTTTCTTTTTAATTTTAAAAATGTTTTTGTGCAAGGTGCTGTAATCAATTTTCGAGCCCAAATTCTCAATTATCGAGGGTGTTACAATCATCTTGTAACAAGAACGCGTGCACGGGTTCATAACTTCTAATCGTGTTGTCAGCCTTGCAAACTGACAGCGGTTAGCACCTTTTTCAAAGGAGGTTGCTTATGAACCAGAAACAATTAAATAATGATGAAAATGTAAATGAACTATTGAATAATATTGCTAAGAGAGATAATCTTAATAGAGATGATGTGCTGAAAGCATTGGACGATATGATGAAACGAAATTCAATCTTAAAACAGCACAAAGAAAATTATAAAGTGTGGCAGGCTGAGGACGGACGCTGGAAAACGAAACTCCCAGACGGAAGCAAATACGGAAAACTTGTAGCAAAAGCCACATTAGAGAACCTTGAAAACTGCATAGTTGATTTTTACAAAGCAAGGGAAGAAGAAACCGACACTTTGGAGGCTATCTATCCTAAATGGATTGAAGATAAATATTTATCTTCTGACAAAGGCACAGCCAATAAATTACAATGGGTTTGGAAAACCTATTATAAGGACAGTTCCATTGTAAGAGAAAAACTTTCTACCATGACAGTTGGAAAACTGAGCCATTGGCTACTGAAACTGATTGACGAGAAGCAACTAACCAAAAAGAAATATGTTGAAGCCAAAGGCTTGCTAAATCAAATTTATGATTATTGCATTAGTCATGATATAGTGCAAATC
>X314_Red_Deer__coassemble_182_pt1 | contig 11672 bp, 8 predicted proteins | sample X314_Red_Deer__metabat2_high_PE_002 | metagenome-assembled genome bin X314_Red_Deer
GATTTCCACCGGAGCCAAATGGTTATCTCCATATTGGACATGCAAAATCCATCCTTTTAAATTATGGATTATCACAGAAATATAACGGAAAATTCAATCTCAGATTTGATGATACAAACCCAACAAAAGAGAAAACAGAGTTCGTAGAAGCCATTGAAGCAGATATTGCGTGGCTTGGAGCAGACTGGGAAGAACGACTTCTTTTTGCATCTGATTATTTCGAAGAAATGTACGAAGGTGCTGTAAAGTTAATTAAAAAAGGAAAAGCATATGTATCTGATTTGACAGCAGAGCAGATTCGTGAGTACCGTGGAACGTTAACAGAGCCGGGAAAAGAAGATCCATATGCTACCCGTAGTGTGGAAGAAAACCTTGCTTTATTTGAAGATATGAAAAACGGTAAGGTTGCAGATGGCGAGAAGGTGCTTCGTGCAAGAATTGATATGGCATCTTCTAACATCAATATGAGAGATCCTGTTATTTATCGTGTGGCCCGCATGACACATCACAGAACGGGAGATAAATGGTGTATTTACCCAATGTATGATTATGCACATCCAATTGAAGATGCAATAGAAGGAATTACACATTCTATTTGTACTTTAGAGTTTGAAGATCACAGACCTTTATATGACTGGGTATTAATTGAACTGGGATATAAGGATGATGCACAGGGCACGCCAAAACAGATTGAGTTTGCAAAATTATATCTGACAAATGTTGTAACAGGTAAGAGATATATTAAGAGATTGGTAGAAGAAGGCATCGTAGACGGATGGGATGATCCACGTCTTGTTTCTATTGCTGCGCTTCGCAGAAGAGGATTTACACCGGAATCTATCAAAATGTTTGTTGAGTTGTGTGGAATTTCAAAGGCTAACAGTTCTGTAGATTATGCTATGTTAGAGTACTGCATCCGTGAGGATTTAAAACTGAAGAAAACACGTATGATGGCGATTTTAGATCCTATTAAAGTTGTCATTGATAACTATCCGGAAGGACAGGTTGAGTATCTTGATGTAGTGAACAACTTAGAAAATGAAGAACTTGGAAATCGTAAGGTTCCGTTTACGAGAGAGATTTATATCGACCGTGAAGACTTTATGGAGGAACCTCCAAAGAAATATTTCCGTATGTTCCCGGGCAATGAAGTTCGTCTGATGAATGCATATTTCGTAACATGCAACAGCTTTGTAAAAGATGAAAACGGAAAAGTAACAGAGATTCATTGCACCTATGATCCGGCATCTAAAGGTGGAAACAGTCCGGATGGACGTAAAGTAAAGGGAACAATTCAGTGGGTTTCTGCAGAATATGGAATCAACGCAGAAGTGCGTTTATATGAAAATATTGTAGATGAAGAAAAAGGCGTTTATAATGAAGATGGAAGTCTGAATTTAAATCCAAATTCACTTACAGTATTAAAGAATTGTGTTGTAGAATCAAATCTGGCAGATGCCAAAGCATATGACAGCTTCCAGTTTGTACGTCAGGGATTTTTCTGCGTAGACGCAAAAGATTCTACACCGGAACATTTGGTATTTAACAGAATTGTTTCATTAAAGAGTTCGTTTAAATTACCAACAAATAACTAAGGATAGAAAGTCTGCATTTCAGATACGAGAAGATAATGGAGGAAAAAAGAATGAATTTATTTGCAGGATTAGAGCAGTTTGGAATCAAAGCAGAAGATACAAAAAATCTCTTTGAAGAAGAAAAAAAGCCGACAGCAGCAGCGTCAGATGGTTCGGCAAAAGAAGAGATTCCAACAGAAGATGCATTTTTATTGGAAAAAGCAGTTCGTTGTACTGTATGTGACAAAGTTTTTAAAACAAAGATGATTAAGAGTGGTCGTATCAAACGTTTAGAACCGGATATGGATCTTCGCCCAAGATTTCAGTATATCGATACAATTAAATATGACATTATATCTTGTCCGGCATGCGGTTATACAGCAATGAGCCGATTCTTTGAACATTTATCTTCTATGCAGACAAAGATGATTAAAGAGCAGGTTTGTGCAAACTTCAAACCAACAGGAGACGAACCGGCGGTATTCGATTACGATTACGCAATTAACCGCTACAAATTATCCCTGTTTAATACCCTTGCAAAAAAAGGAAAAACAAGTGAAAAGGCATACACCTGTTTAAAAATTGCATGGTTATATCGTGGCAAGTTTGAATCCTTAGATCCACAGGATGCTTCCTTAGAGGAACAGAGACAAGAGTGCAAAGCACAGGAAGAAGCCTTCTATCAGCAGGCATATGAAGGATTGACAAAGGCAGTATCTACAGAAATGTTCCCTATCTGTGGTATGGATCAGACTACCGTAGACTATCTGCTTGCAGTAATGTCACATCACTTTAAGAAATTTGACGTGGCATCAAAGTGTATTTCTAATATTCTGTCAGCTCCAAATGCTTCTAAGAAGATGAAAGACAGAGCCTTTGATTTGAAAGAGCAGATTGTTGCGGAGATTAAGAAATCAAAACAGTAAGAGTGGCAGATATGATTGAAATCATGATTGATTTACAGGGGGGAGCGAAAGCTCCCCTTTATGAAAAAATATATGAATATATTAAGAATGAGATTGTTGGCGGTAAGATTTCCAAAGGGGAAAAATTACCGTCAACACGTTTATTGGCAGAACAATTAGCTGTCAGCAGAAGTACGGTTGAAATGGCATATAATCAGCTTTTGGCAGAGGGATATATTGTGTCGGAGGCTTGCCGAGGTCATTTTGTATGTGATATCAGAGAACTGTATCATTTAGAGCGGAAAGAAGTGCCTATGCGAAAGAAAGTACAAGTAAAGGCAGAGAAAAAAGCGTACATCGACTTTTCGCCTTATGCGATCGATACTAAACACTTCCCTTACAATGTCTGGAGAAAACTGCATCGAAATGTTTTGCTGGATGATAAAGAAGAAATGCTTTTGGCTGGAGATGGACAGGGGGATATGGGACTTCGAAGCGCGATTGCAGACTATCTGCATCAGGCCCGTGGAGTCAACTGTAGCCCTTCGCAGATTATTATTGGAGCGGGAAACGAGTACTTAGAAATTCTTTTGGTGCAGCTGCTGGGGAAAGAAAAAAGAGTATTGATGGATGAACCAACCTATTTGCAGGCATATCGTACATTTTCTAATATGGGATATGAAGTAAAAACTGCTGGAATCGGCGAAAAGGGAATGACAATTGAGCAGGTACAAAAAGCGAAGCCGGATATAATTTATATTATGCCGTCGCATCAGTTTCCACTTGGAATTGTTATGCCATTGAAAGAACGTTTGGAATTATTGCAATGGGCATCCGAAGAAGAGGGAAGATATCTGATAGAGGATGATCATGATAGTGAATATCGTTATCGCGGAAAGCCAATTCCTTCCTTACAGAGTATCGATCATAGTGAACGAGTGATTTATCTCGGAACTTTTTCAAAAAGTATTGCACCATCTTTACGAATCAGTTATATGGTTCTTCCGGAACATCTGACAGAGGTTTATCAGAAAAGATGCAGCTTCTATTCGACGACAGTACCAAAAATTGAACAGGAAGTATTAAAAGCGTTTATACAGGAGGGACACTTTGGAAGACATTTAAATAAAATGCGTGCCCTTTATAAAACAAAGCATGACTTTCTGGTAGGAGAGTTGAAAAAACGAAGCTGGGTAGCAAAGATTAAGGGAGAACACGCCGGATTGCATGTGCTGGTTCAGGTAAGAACAAAACTTTCGGAAGAAGAGCTCTGTGGTCTGGCAGAAGAAGCGGGAGTAAAAGTGTCAGGAATCCTAGAACACTATATTCACAAGGATGAAATGCAAAAATACCCGATTTTACTGATTGGATATGGAAAGTTAAATGAAGATGAAATAAAAAAAGGGCTTTGTATTTTAGATGAAATCATAGAAAAAGAAGCCAATAAGTAACAAAAAAGCAGCCGCCAACTCTAGTTTTTAGAATTGACGGCTGCTTTTTGCTTTACACAAATGTATGAAAAACAGCTTTATTTTTCCTTGGAATACACATTAAAACAAGATTTAATTATTGGAAAAATCAATTATTTATCGTTTTTCTTAGCTTCCTGCATTTTCATTGCACGAACTTTTAATGGAAGTCCGAATAATGTGATGAAGCCTTCTGCATCATGGTGGTCATATAAATCACCTGTTGTGAAGCTTGCAAGAGATTCACTGTAAAGTGAGTATGGTGAAGTTGTACCAGCCTTGATGATATTGCCTTTGTATAATTTAAACTTAACTTCTCCGGTCACATATTCCTGTGTGGATTCGATGAATGCCTGAACAGCTTCACGAAGTGGAGTAAACCATTTTCCTTCGTATACAATCTGAGCAAGCTTGTTACCCATATCTTTCTTTACTTCCATAGTAGCACGGTCAAGAACTAATTCCTCTAACTGCTGGTGAGCCTCTAAAAGGATTGTTCCACCCGGAGTCTCATATACACCACGGGATTTCATACCAACAACGCGGTTTTCAACGATATCAATAATACCAATACCATGTTTTCCGCCAAGGGCGTTTAATTCACGGATGATATCAGAAACTTTCATTTTCTTTCCGTTTACAGATGTTGGAACACCTTTCTCAAAAGTCATAGTAACATATTCGCCTTCATCCGGAGCTTTCTCAGGAGAAACACCAAGAACAAGAAGGTGGTCATAGTTTGGCTCACATGCAGGATCTTCCAATTCAAGACCTTCATGGCTGATATGCCAAAGGTTACGGTCACGGCTGTAACTTGTGTCTGCTGAGAATGGAAGGTCGATACCATGTGCTTTACAGTATTCGATTTCTTCTTCACGGGAATTCATGGTCCATTTGTCATCACGCCATGCAGCAATGATTTTAATGTCAGGAGCTAATGCTTTGATACCTAATTCGAAACGAATCTGGTCATTTCCTTTACCTGTTGCACCGTGGCAGATAGCAGAAGCGCCTTCTTTTCTTGCGATTTCAACTAACTTCTTAGCAATTCCTGGACGAGCCATGGAAGTTCCAAGTAAATATTTGTTTTCATATACAGCATTTCCCTGAACACATGGAACGATATATTCGTCACAGAATTCATCTGTAATATCTTCAATGTATAATTTGGTTGCGCCGGATAATTTTGCACGTTCTTCTAAACCATCTAATTCTTCTGCCTGTCCGCAGTCGATACAGCAGCAGATAACTTCATAATCGTAATTTTCCTTTAACCATGGAATAATGGCTGTGGTGTCAAGACCGCCTGAGTAAGCTAAAACAACTTTTTCTTTCATTATAAATGACCTCCATTTAATATGTATATTTGGTATGGGAATCAAATCCCTTATCAATGTTCTGCAAACAATATACAACATTATATAATAGAATGCAAGTGAAAATATGCATATTTTAACAAGAAAAAATGTATAATATGCATAAAATTTAAATAATACTTGCATAATATGCACTTTGGATGTATACTTATGCAAAATAATAGTGTGGGAATATATATTGCGAATAGAAAGCAGCAGCATTCCACTTATTTTTACTTGCTTGTACAAAGAAATAGTGAGATAATCTGAGTTATGGAAAAAATCGTAAGATTTGGAAAAGGTATGGTGAAATAATTATGAAAACAAAAATTTTTATTGATGGCAGTGAAGGAACAACCGGATTAAGAATATATGAACGTTTTGAAGGAAGAGATGATATCGAACTTCTTCCTATTTCAACGGAACTGAGAAAAGATGTGGCAGAGAGAAAGAGACTGATTAATGAATCAGATATTACATTCCTTTGTTTACCGGATGCAGCAGCAAGAGAATCCGTAAGTCTTGTAGAAAATGAAAATGTAAGAATTATTGATACTTCTACCGCACATCGTACAGAGAGCGGCTGGGCTTATGGCTTTCCTGAATTATCTGCTTCTCACAGAGAAGCGGTTAAAAATGGAAAGAGAATAGCGGTTCCGGGATGTCATGCGACAGGATTTATGTCTATTGTATATCCGTTAATTTCAGGAGGACTTCTTCCAAAGGATTACCCGGTGGCGGCATTTTCTTTAACAGGTTATAGCGGCGGCGGAAAGAAAATGATTGCAGAATACGAGGCAGAGGAAAGAAATAACGACATCAATGCCCCAAGAGAGTATGCATTAACCCAGCAGCATAAGCATTTAAAAGAAATGAAAGCGATTACAGGACTTGCAAGAGAACCATTATTTTCCCCAATCGTAGCAGATTATTATAGCGGTATGGTGGTTTCTGTTCCGCTTTATTCGGAGTATTTAAGCAAGTGCAAAAATCCAAAAGAAATGACAGAATATTTTGCAAAATATTATGCAGGTGAGAAATTCATTCAGGTTGTAGAAAACGGAAATGAAGATTTATATGGCGGGATGCTCTCCGGCAATTCCTTAAGCGGCTGGGACGGACTTAAGGTTTACATAACAGGAAATGAAGAAAGAATGGTGCTTTCCGCACAGTTTGATAATCTGGGAAAAGGTGCTTCCGGTGCGGCAGTGCAGTGTCTGAACATTATGCTCGGCTGTGAAGAGAATAAAGGTTTGGTTTTATAGAAAAGGTAGATAACATGATAAGACAGATGAAGATAGAGGATTTTGAAGAAGTACATAATCTTTGGATGGAAATACACGGCTTTGGAATTCGAAGTGTAGATGATTCTAAAGAAGGTGTAGAGCGATTTATACGAAGAAATCCAACTACCAGCATGGTAGCAGAGAAAGATGGAAAAATTATCGGTTCCATTCTTTGTGGACATGATGGCAGACGCGGTTGCCTGTATCATGTATGTGTGCAGGAAAATTACCGCAAGCACGGTATCGGTCAGAAGATGGTAGAAGCATGTTTGGAAGCTTTAAAAAAAGAAAATATCAACAAAGTTAATCTGATTGCATTCCAGAAAAATGGGGTTGGAAACCGGTTCTGGAGAGGGCTTGGCTGGACTTACCGGGAAGATGTCAATTATTATGAATGCGTTTTAAATGAGGAAAATGTAACAACCTTTAATCCATAAAATTCAGATGGAGAAAAAACATATCTTAAAATTAGTAGAAATTTGCATAGAAACAAAAGGGCTTTGCAGAAAACAAAGCTGCAAAAGCAAGGAGGAAGTATGGAGCAGATTAAAGGCGGCGTAACCGCAGCAAAAGGATTTAAAGCAGCAAGTACAGCAGCAGGAATCAAATATAAAGAGCGTAAAGACATGGCAATGATTTACAGTGAGGTTCCATGTAAAGCTGCCGGTACTTTTACAACGAATGTAGTAAAAGCAGCACCGGTAAAATGGGATCAGAATGTGGTATATAACAGTGATGTGGCACAGGCAGTTGTAATCAATGCAGGAATCGCGAATGCCTGTACCGGAGCAGAAGGAATGGGTTATTGTGAAACAACTGCAAAGAAGATAGAAGAGATTTTAAATATTCCTTCGAAACAGGTATTAGTGGCATCTACCGGAGTAATCGGAAAACAGCTTCCAATCGACCGCATCTGTAACGGAATCGAAGCAATGGTTCCTGAATTAAAGAGCGATTTAGAAAGTGGCCATAACGCAGCACTTGCAATTATGACAACCGATACCCATGAAAAAGAAGTTGCTGTTACCATCGAACTTGGCGGAAAGACAGTAACAATAGGAGGTATGTGTAAAGGTTCCGGAATGATTCATCCAAATATGTGCACTATGTTAAGCTTTGTGACAACAGACGTAGCCATTTCTAAAGAATTATTACAGAAAGCATTAAGTGTGGACGTGGAAGATACCTACAATATGATTTCTGTGGATGGAGATACCTCCACAAATGATACCTGCTTATTATTAGCAAACGGATTGGCAGAAAATCCGGAAATCACAGAAGAAAACGAAGATTATGAGACATTTAAGAAAGCTCTTAATTTTGTTAATGAAACTCTTGCAAAAATGATGGCAGGTGATGGCGAAGGTGCAACTGCATTATTCGAAGTAAAAATCGTTGGTGCAGAGAGCAAAGAGCAGGCAAAGGTCTTAAGTAAATCTGTTATTACTTCAAGTCTTACAAAAGCAGCTATTTACGGACATGATGCAAACTGGGGCAGAATCCTTTGTGCAATGGGATACTCCGGTGCACAGTTTGACCCGGAAAAAGTAGACCTTTTCTTTGAAAGTGCTGCAGGCAAAATGCAGATTATCAAAGATGGTGTTGCTGTAGATTACAGTGAGGAAGAAGCAACAAAGATTTTGTCTGAACCGGTTGTAACAGCAATCGCAGATGTGAAAATGGGTGAGGCGACAGCAACAGCATGGGGCTGTGACTTAACCTATGATTATGTAAAAATTAACGCAGATTACCGTTCATAAAATATAAAAGAGGCATAAAGCCGGCAAAAGATAAGAAAAAGCTTTGTCAGGGTTTAGAAAGGCAGGATTGTTATGGAAGATAAGAAAATGGAAGAAGTATTAGCAAAAGCAGAGGTATTGATTGAAGCTTTACCATATATACAACATTTTAACCGCAAAATTATTGTTGTAAAATACGGCGGAAGTGCTATGGTAGATGAGAAATTAAAACATCAGGTGATTCAGGATGTAACACTTTTAAAACTGGTAGGTTTTAAACCAATCATCGTTCATGGTGGTGGAAAAGAAATCAGCCGTTGGGTAGAAAAAGTTGGTATGGAGCCTGTATTTGTCAATGGACTTCGTAAAACAGACGAAGCAACCATGGAAATTGCAGAAATGGTACTTAACAAAGTAAATAAATCCCTTGTAAAACTGGTTCAGGAGCTTGGTGTCAACGCAGTCGGAATCAGTGGAAAAGATGGCGGACTTTTAAAAGTAGAAAAGAAATATTCCGATGGTCAGGATATTGGATTTGTAGGTGAAATCACAGAAGTAAATCCTAAAATTCTTTTTGATTTACTGGAAAAAGATTTCCTTCCGATTATCTGTCCTGTAGGAATGGATGATGAATTTAACAGCTACAACATCAATGCAGATGATGCTGCATGTGCAATTGCAAGAGCAGTAAATGCAGAAAAATTAGCATTCCTTACAGATATTGAAGGAGTTTACAAAAACCCACAGGATAAATCAACATTGATTTCTGAGTTGACAGTCAGCGATGCAAAATCATTAATTGGAGATGGTTTTATCGGCGGCGGTATGCTTCCAAAATTAAATAACTGTATTGATGCGATTGAAAACGGCGTATCAAGAGTACATATTTTAGATGGAAGAATTGCACATTGTCTGTTACTTGAGATTTTCACAAACAAGGGAATCGGAACAGCTATCTTAGGGGATAAGGAGAGAAAGTTTTACAATGAATAAGACAGAATATATTGATGAGGCGGAGAAGGCTCTGCTTCATACATACAATCGTTATCAGCTTGTATTAGAACACGGAAATGGCATGTATCTTTATGATACAGACGGCAAAGAATATTTAGATTTTGCAGCCGGAATTGCAGTACAGGCATTTGGCTACAATAATAAAGAATATAACGATGCGTTAAAAGCGCAGGTGGATAAGCTACTTCATACTTCCAATCTTTATTATAATGTTCCGACCATGAATGCCGCAAAGCGCTTATTAAAAGCAAGTCAGATGGACAGAGTATTTTTCACAAACAGTGGAACAGAAGCGATTGAAGGCGCAATCAAGGCTGCCAAAAAATATGCTTATACAAGAGATGGTCATGCAGGACATGAAATTATTGCGATGAACCATTCTTTTCACGGAAGAAGTATAGGAGCGTTATCCGTAACCGGAAATAAACATTATCAGGAACCATTTGAACCACTGCTTCCGGGCGTAAAATTCGCAGATTTTAATGATTTAGACAGTGTAAAAGCTTTAATCAATGAAAAAACCTGTGCTATTATCTTTGAAACAGTACAGGGCGAGGGTGGAATTTACCCTGCAACAAAAGAATTTATGGAAGGTGTGCGTGCCCTTTGTGATGAGCATGACATCTTAATGATTCTTGATGAAATCCAGTGTGGAATGGGAAGATGCGGAGAAATGTTTGCATGGCAGGGTTACGGTGTGAAGCCGGATATTATGACCTCTGCGAAAGCATTAGGCTGTGGAGTTCCGGTAGGAGCATTTTTAATGACACAGAAGGTGGCAGACAAATCTTTAGCACCGGGTGATCACGGAACAACTTATGGTGGTAATCCGTTTGTTGGTGCAGCAGTGGATAAAGTTCTGGAAATGATGGAACGTGATAATATCACAGCTCATGTAAATGAAATTGCAGTTTATTTTGAAAAGCGTCTGGATGAATTAGTGGATAAATATGAGTTTTTAACCGCAAGACGTGGAAAAGGCCTGATGCAGGGGCTTGTTTGTGAAAAGCCTGTTTCAAAGATTTCTGCAATGGCCTTGGAAGAAGGATTAATAGTCATTACTGCTGGTTCGAATGTGCTTCGTTTTGTACCGCCTCTTATTATAGAAGAAAAGCATGTGGATGAAATGATTTCCAAAATGGAAAAGGTTTTATCTGTAATAGACAAGGAATAGAAAATGAGAGCATTTTATAAGAGACTGGCTGCAGTTGCAGCAATATGCATTTTATTAATTGGTACAGCTGTCTTTGTATCAATGCATGAATGGTATGCGCCGAATGAGGAGGTTATGGAAGAATCTGATACGACAAAAGGTGCAGATGCAGTGTCAGGTTCGGATACGAAAAATCAGCTGATATTCTGGTATGAGGATGACAGTTACACCCCATATATTGAAAAAGCGTTAGAGGCTTTTGAAAAAGATACAGGATGTAAGGTCATTGCAAAGCGTGTAGATTCTTTGGACTACACGGGAGATATTTATAGGAGTACCATGGAAAATGAACAGTTTCCTGATGTCTATTTGCTTTCGGGGGAACAGTTGGAAGAGGTTTATTTATATGGACTGGCTGCGGAAAATGAGAGCGCAGGAAGTTATGAAAATACAGTTGCAAAAAATGCCTTAACAGCATCTACCTATCATGAAAAGCTGCTCGGTTATCCGTTAAGCTATAATGTCTGCCTCTTTTTACATCAGAAAGGCTATTTTGAAAATACCCCGGAATCTATACAGGCGATTATTACATATTCTAATGAGAATGAACCACCGGAGAATGTGGAATATCTTTTAGAGTGGGATGTAAATGATCCGTTTTATGATTTCCCTTTTGTGTCAAATAGTATTACTTTTGTTAAAGAAACGGCGGAGACAATGGAAATTCATTACGAAACATCTCTGTATGAGGAAGATCTGCTCTTTTTTGAAGAGATGTTAGGATCTTTCTCTGTGGATGCAGAAACGGTATCAGACGAGAGCATCATTAAGAATTTTTTGGAAGGAAAAACGCTTTGTGCTATTTTAGATTCAGATGCACTTTACCGGTTAGAAGAGCAAGAATGTGAAATCACAGAGATTCCAAAGCTAAATGATGTGTTGACAGCCGATTCGTGTGCATTAACAGATATGCTGATTGTGAATAATTTCAGTGAAAAGAAGGAAAATGCTGCATTATTGGCGCGTTATCTTACAATTGATATGTCAGAGGACCTTCATTCGATCACAGGGCATTATCCGGTAAAAATGTCTGAAAATCCGGATAAAAAAGAAAAGATTGCATATCAGGCATATGAAAATGCAGTTTTGGCACCGGATTCACAGGATGCCGGAGAAT
>X314_Red_Deer__coassemble_189_pt1 | contig 11380 bp, 10 predicted proteins | sample X314_Red_Deer__metabat2_high_PE_002 | metagenome-assembled genome bin X314_Red_Deer
GAGGTATTTTTTTGTGTCAACTTCCTGACCTATTTAAAGTATACAGGAAGCTCCTAACATATTTGGCTGAAATTCATTGAGCTGTTTTACAATTTCTTCTGTTGGCAGTAACGCACTGCTAACAGCAATCTGTTTCTTCTTCCAAGGCATAGAAAGTAATCTGGAACGGACAGAGCTATTGCTTAAATAAAAACCGCTGGTTGCAAATACACCGATTGTTTTACCGCCTTTTTTTATGAAGGATTTCAAATCTTCTTTACGTGCATAAGCCCGCAGTGCATTGATGGCTGCCATAACATTATTTACTGTATTATCGCATAATGCCACTAATGGATTTCCAGTTGAACCGGAGGTTGTAAAAACAATGTATTTTCCATGAAATTTTCGACCTACATTATCCATATTTTCCATAAATCTATTTACATCAGCAATTTTTACTTCCTGATCTGTCACCCATTCTTCCCAATGCTCCATTAATTCTTTTTTATTTACTGGTGGTAACTCCGTAAAGGAACAATCTTCCGGTAAATTTTCATAGCATTTTGCATAATAGGAACTATGTTCTCTTGCATACTGAACCATTTCTTTCATTCGTTCATTCCGTAGCTTTTCTCTGTCAGAAATATTCATTTTTTTATATTTTATACTACTTCTCATTGCCTGAATCATACCTATTTTTTTCATTTTCCTTCTCCTTTGCAAATACCATATAACATCATATCCAAGTATTGTTTCATTTCCTCTTTTACCATGGATGTATTCTTGAAGAATTCATCCGGTTCTTTTTGATAGCGTAGCAGATATTTATTCATAACAGCATTGGTGTAAAGTGTGAATGCTTCTGCAGTCTGCTGACTGGCATTTTCTTTTAGCGGTAATGTTTTCAAAGCTGTTGCCATACAACCAATGGATTCTTCACGTACTTTCAGACTATACATCCCTATCAGTTTTTGTTTTCCTTCTTCTACTTCTGAAGCAGATTCCCTTGATGCCATATTTACAAAATGCATTTCATCCACATATTCTGCACATAAGCGAATTTTTGCATCCATAAAAGAAAACAAAATCTCATAAAAACTGTCTCCTGCAGGCTTTTGTGTTTGAGAAAGTAATTGTTCTAAAGCCTTTCCAAGGCAATAGAGATAGAAATCTCTTTTTGACCCAAAGTAGTGAAATAACAGGCCTTTTGAAATGCCACATTCTTTCGTAATAGTTTCTGTTTTGGCTTCTGCATAGGATTTTGTAGCGAATATTCGTATTCCTGCTGCTAGAATTACTTGTTGTCTATCTTTTGAGAGTTTTTCAAATGTTTCTATTGCCATCCTAATCCTCCTTTTGACTGACGAGTCAACTTCTTTTCAAATAATAACATCTATTGACCCGTTAGTCAAGTTTTTTTCTCAATGCTCCAGCATCTCCTCAATAAATATCTGAATGTGTCAAGTAAGAGACAAAAATAATAGCCATTACAAAGAACTTAATCTTCATAATGGCTGTATGTATATTTCAAATGACTCCTCATATTTACATTCTCTACGGCTGACTCGTAAAATCAAGAGTTATCTTTCCTGATTCTACAGCTTCACCCACAGTATCTAAGTTCAAATTATAGGTTAAACATAAATCCAGGACATAAAGCATTTCATAATAGGCCTCCTTGGAAATGTTGCCTGCCCATTTCTGAAAACGGTATATGAAAAAGAATATAACAACCATAATCACACCGTAAAAAACAGCCTCTGTCAAACCATCACTCACCATAATCTGAATAAATGGACCAAGTACAATTAACGAATCTACTACAAGATAAAAGATCCAGTATCTGTCAAAACTTTTCAGTTCTTTGCTTAATTTTTCTTTATACTGTTGTAAAGTCATAGGCTTCCCATATTTCTTTTCATGGCGTCGACTAAATCGTTTGTAGCGAAACTTCATGTCTTTTGCTGTCCGGGCAACATTTCGCTTGGATACATCCTTGTTGAATGTTTCCTTTTCTTCTTTCTCTTCCTTACGACGACGTTTTTCCTCTTTGGAATATCTGGTAAGTGTTCCATGGTCACGATAGCGCCATACACTGCGGATAATCAGATACATAACTACATAGACCCCCGAAAGAACTAATAAAAGTCCTGCCTTTACTTTCCATTCAATGCCTATTTTGACACTGGTAACTACTGACACCACAACACTAATTGCAAATACAAACAGTATCAGAAAATAAAGCACAATAGGTTTTAACTTTTTACTTTTCAAAACTGTCTTTCTAGCAATCCATATCAGAAAAACCAGTCCCAACCCAAACAAGAAACCTACAATAATAGGCATAATGTCCACTTCCGGAACAAATCCAAAGCCACCTTCCTCCTCCGGACAAGTCACCTCTAATAATCCATCAATCACGCCCCACCAGGCAATATTATAAATAAATTTCGCAACCCCAAGCCACTTAGACGTCTTTTCTGTCTCTTCCTTAAAATAGGATTTACAAAATTCCTCTATATCCTCTCCGATAATCTTAGAAACCGGCGTTTTGTCTGTCTGTGCCTGCAGCAAAAGATCATAAAGATTCATCATTTTGTCATCTTTGATGTTTTCATCACTGCTGTTTTCCAATGTTCCATACATATCCGCTTTTTCAAATACGGTCTTGTATTCCCCTTCTAACTGTGCCGCCATGGCAATGGTATCTAACATATCTCTTCTCCTTCTGCATCAAATAAAATTTTCATTGCATTCCGATTTATTATTCGGTAACTTTCTTTAAATTGCTGCAAATACTCCTCTCCTTTAGAAGTTATGGTGTAATATTTGCGAATGGGACCAAGTGGCGATTTTGCCTTGCGACAAGATATGTATTCATTTTTATCCAGTCTCGTCAACAAAGGGTACAAAGTTCCTTCCCCTAAATCAGAAAAACCATTGTTTCCAAGCAGAGATAAGATCTCATAGCCATAGGTCTCTCCCCTTGCAATAATCGCAAGAACACATCCTTCCAAAATCCCCTTCAGTAACTGGGTATCTACCATATTGTTTACCTTTTACCTTTATGTTATTTCTCTTCCAAACCGGTTCCAGTCATAACACAATACCGCAACTGACATTCACTCTACTTTGTTTTGCCTAGTAGGAACAAAAACAATATAGCGCACCTACTTTGTTTTGTCAAGTAGTGAATAATTACAAAAGATGCCAACTAGTATAGAAGTTTCTTAATAACCGGACTTTTTGCGCAGCATATTTTCGTGAGTGTGCCATCAAAAAAACGTAGGCGTAGCGGGCTACGCTGAGGATTTTCGGATGGTGCAATCGCGGAAATAGGCAAGCAATAAAGTCCAGGTAATTAAAAACTGCTATACCAGGCATACATAATGCTTATTTGGTATATGGAAAATAAATAGTTTATTATACCCATATTTCTTAATATTTGTGGGTATATATCATATACTTTTCGTCCTGATACCCATTTTCAATTTTTATATGTAGAAAAATGGTCGATTTGATCATTACATGGGTATTTAGCTTACGTTTTCTCATATATACCCAAAACATAGGTCTGGCAACAGCGCCAACAAAGAAATATGTTCCTCGTTAACATGAATCTACACTATTTTTGTAAACTCCTATTGACACTTAAGGAAATTCCTTATAATATACCATTAAACATAAAATTCTTTATCACAAGTTACATTCTTTATCATATCAAGTCCCACACACTATTTAATATCATAGGGAGGTCATCAATTATTTACACACACATTCTTTCAGAGTACCAAAAGCTTGATACTCGAATACAAACCATTAAAAATCAGATAAAGGATTTGCCATTTGGAAATCTCATCTGTGCACGCAATGGCAAACATTACAAATGGTACCAAAGCACAGGGCATATTAAGACCTACATCCCCAAAAAGGATAGATTATATGCAGAACAGCTTGCAGCAAAGAAATACCTTTGTCTCCTACTAGCAGATTTGTTACAGGAAAAAAGAGCTATTGAATTTTATTTAAACCATCACTCTGACACTTCAAAAGCTACCTTATTACTGAATAATCCGGAATTCAAAGCGTTACTCGCTCCATATTTCACTCCATTGTCTCAAGAATTATCTGACTGGAAGAATTCTTCTTATGAACAAAACCAAAAACATCCTGAGCATTTGATTCATAAAAGTATTTCCGGTAATCTGGTTCGTTCCAAATCGGAATCCATCATTGATATGCTTTTATATACTCATAAAATTCCCTTTCGCTATGAATGCGCCCTACACTTTGATGAGATCACTCTATTTCCCGATTTTACCATTCGTCATCCCAAAACAGGAGACATATACTACTGGGAACACTTTGGCTTAATGGATAATCCCACGTATTCTCAAAATGTCTATTCCAAATTGCAGCTATATACATCTCATGGTATCATTCCATCTATCCACTTAATTACAACATATGAAACAAAGGAACACCCAATAAATGTTGATGCAATCATGAAAGTTATTGAATGCTATTTTTTGTAATAGAATTCATATTATTTAATGGAAACGGGCATATGGAAAATAAGTTTCTTATCATACCCGGTTCTTATAGTATTTGTGGGTATGTAGAATGCCTTTTCTTCTAGATACCCATTTTTAACTTTTGCAGATAGAAAAAGTGGAATTTTGACAACTATATGGGTATTAAGCTTACTTTTTTTCTGCATATACCCTTTAGCCCATGCCGTAAGTCCGGATGCATCCAACAAAAGCTATCTGCGACATTCGCCTCATGTCCCACTACTTATTCGTCCGGACCCAGCCGCCAAATGCTTCGCATTCGTCAGTTGTCCGACTTTCGCCGGATAGTCCCCAAAAAACAGCCGGCATCTGGTGAGTAAACTCCCATCTGTCGGCTACTTTTACTGTCTGCTTGGACTCAATGCTCCAGCATGTTTTCTATAAAAATCCCGTACCCTTTCGTAGAATCCTTTACAAATACATGGGTCACTGCCCCGATGATTTTTCCGTTTTGGATGATTGGACTGCCGCTCATTCCCTGCACAATCCCTCCGGTCAATTCTAAGAGTTTTTCATCGGTCACATGAATTAATATTCCTTTATTTTCTTCTCTGCCGCTATAATCAAGGCTTTCGATTTCTATCTCATACTGCGCAATTTCGCCGCTGACATCAGAAAGAATATAGGCTTTTCCAAGAGAAATATCCTGTTTATATGCAACTTCAAAATAAGCATCCTTTAGATATTCTTTCTGATTTCCATTTAACGTTCCATAAATGCCTCTGTCACAATTTGTTTCAATTGTTCCAACTTTATATGCATTTCCGTAATTTATGACACCTGCAATTTCTCCCGGATTTCCATCTTCTCCTTTTCGAATGCCTACAATATCAGCTTCGTATATGTTTCCTTCTTTTATTGCAACTTTTGTGCCTGTATCTCCATCGCTCACCGGATGTCCCAATGCGCCGTATTCTCCCTCTTCTGTATAATAAGTAAGCGTTCCAACCCCTGCCAAATCATCCCGTACCCAGATTCCCAGCATGTATTGATCATTTTCAGCTTTTACAGGCTCGGCTGCCACCTCAATATATTCGTCATTTCGGATGATTCCGAGCACTTCCTTTGACCCACCATATACATCGATTAGTTCTGCTAATGATTCCTTTTCATCCACCGCTTTTCCATTCACACTGACAATATAATCACCGCCTTTTACCAGATTCTCTGCCGGACTTTTTTCTTCGCCGTCTGCAATGGTTACTTTTCCTGTTCCAATTACCAGTACTCCATTCATTTTCGTATAAATTCCAATAATTGTCCCCCCTGCATAGACTCCTGTTCCCTCTGTTAGTGTTACTTCCACATCCTTTACCGGCAATATTCCAAATAATTTACAGGTAACAGTATATGAGTTGTCCTTTATCTGATATTGATTTGAGTTTCCACCAAATGCTTCCTCTGCATCTTCTTTTAGGACAACTGTTATTGGAACACCAAAATCATAAACCACCTTTTCCCCAAGCTCCACATACATTTTATCCGGAATTGCCTCTTCAAAAGTTTTTACCGAAAATAAAAATACGGTAAGCAATCCACTATATGCAAGTGCTTCAAAAAAAAACTTTTTTCTTTTACCCATATCCATACCTCTCCGATTTTATCACTACTTCGCACAAACTAAAAAAAGAAGATACAACTTTATGTATCTTCTTTTATTATGTTACTATTTTCTTTTTTCACTCTAAGATTATCTTGTCAGATAATGGCACTCTTTTTTTGTTTTGCCAACTCACGCATTTCCAATGCACTCTCTTTTACTTTATCCGTAATCTCAACGCCGCCTAACATTCTTGCCAGCTCATTTACGCTTTCCGCATCGTTTAACTCCCGGATTTTTGAATGAGTTGCCTGATTTTCCACTGATTTTTCAATAAGAAAATGTGCATCCGCCATTGCCGCAATCTGAGGCAGATGAGTAATACAGATAATCTGATGATTTCTTCCTAATAAATTCATTTTCTCAGAAACCATCTGCGCGGTACGACCACTGATTCCGCTGTCAATTTCATCAAAAATCAAAGTTTCGATTGCATCGGTATCTGCAAGAATTGTCTTAATTGCCAGCATAATTCGGGACAATTCACCACCGGAAGCCACTTTCCCAAGGGATTTTACCGGCTCACCAGGATTTGTTGAAATCAAAAACTCTGCATCATCCATACCATTTGCTGTATAATCAGATGTTTTTTCAAAATTCATTTCAAAACGAACATCTAAGAAATTTAAATCCTTTAATGCTTCCGAAACTGCTGCAGTTAAGTCTTTTGCATATTTTTTTCGAACAGAAGATACTTTTTCACACAATTGCTTCAATTCATCTTCTGATTTTTTGATATCATCTCTTAATTTTGCTAAATAAGTATCATAATCCTGTAATTTAGCAAGGCGCGCCTCTTTTTCTTCTAATGCTTTAAAAATTTCTTCGATGGAACTGCCATATTTCGATTTCAAATGATTAATTTCATCCAGACGATGTTCCATCTGATAAAACGTCTCATCGTCAAATTCTGTTTCATCAATATAGGCCGCAATTTCTCTGTTAAAATCATTTAACAAATTATCAATTTCCACCAACTGCTCTTCTAAGCCTTTGACACGCTCATCATAAGAAGAGGCTGCAAAAAGCTCTCTTAAAGCCCGTCCTGTCAATTCCGACGCGTTGTCATTTGTGCTACCAGTGTAGTTATAGGCACCATTCACCGCTTCCATAATTTTCTTACCATTGGAATATCTGCGGTATTCTTCCTCTAACTGAACATCTTCATTCTCCTGCAATGACGCTTCTGTTATTTCTTTAATTTCATATTCTAAAAAAGAAATTTCACGCAGACGTTCTTCTTCATCTACTGCTGCACTTTTCAGTTCTTCCTGTAATTTGCGGTAATTCTGATAAGCAGCTTTTAATTTTTCTTTGCTCTCACCTAATGCTTCTCTTGCATAATCATCAAGGATTTCAAGATGTTTTTTCTTAGACAATAAGGACTGGTGCTCATGCTGTCCATGAATATCAATTAAAATTGCTGCGATTTCCTTCATTTTAGATGCGGGAACGCTCTCGGAATTGACCTTCGCAACACCACGACCATTTACAATTTTACGACTTAAAATAACCTCATCATTTTCCGGAAAAACATCCAAGGCACGAAGCTGTTCCTTCTGCTTTTCATTACTGACGCGAAAAATCAACTCTACTAAGGCATACTCAGCATTTTCACGCAGCATTTCCTTCTGTACCTTTTCCCCTAAGGCAAGATTAATTGAACCAATAATAATTGACTTTCCTGCGCCGGTTTCACCGGAAAGAATATTTAATCCTTCCCTAAAATCAACCTCTGCTTCTTCCATTAATGCAAGATTTTTCACATGTAGATTCTGTAACATATAGTCTCCTTCTACTCTCCCCTAAAAGTATATGTTCTATTCTTCCACAAGCTTACGCAGTCTCTCCATGACTGCAATTGTATCTTCTACGCTTCGGACGGCACACATAATAGTGTCATCTCCGGCAATACAACCAACGATTTCATGCAGTCCCATCGCGTCAATTGCAGCAGCTACTGCCATTGCCATTCCTGAAACTGACTTAATTACAAGAATATTCTGTGCCATATCCATTGACACAAAACCATCTTTAAATACTCGAATATATTTTTCAGACAAATCTTCGCCTGTTTCTACGAGTGCAACATATTTTTGTTTTCCATTTTCCATTGCGACTTTCGTCAGCTTTAATTCCCGAATATCTCTTGATACAGTTGCCTGGGTTACCTGATATCCTTCTTTTTCCAGATATTCGGATAACTCCTCCTGTGTCTCGATTTCGTATTTTCTGATTAACTCTAACATTTTAGTCTGTCTTTTTGTCTTCATTCGGCCGTTTTCCTTTCTTTCTATGCCACCCGGTCACTGGCATTCCCCTAAAAATTGCATATTGTAATGCTAATAACAGATTTCTTATTACTGCCATTTAAATAAATATACATGATTTATGCAAATTTTACACTTTCCGAACAGATTTTTCAAATGAATTATGCATAGGTCTGCATTTTTTTTCGTAAAATCTCTAAAAAACTCTCCTTGCTGAGCTTGCAAATTCTTGTTACAGATTCTGCCTGCTTAATTACAATTTTATCTCCTACTTCCAGCTTTACGGCATTGTCACCGTCAAAGCTGACTTCCACTGTTTCATCCTTTTGTGAACGCCTTTTCCCAATTTCTATCATTACTTCGTCATCTGCACTTATAACGATACTTCTCACATTTAATTCATGTTCATTCACCGGTGTTAAAAGAATCATTTTTGCTTTCGGATCCACAATTGGTCCGCCGGCTGACATATTATATGCGGTAGAACCTGTTGGTGTGGAAATAATAATTCCGTCCGCATGGAACGTATTTAAATATTCTCCATTGACAGATACAATCAGATTCAAAATAGAAAGTGCTCCGGTTCTATGAATAACCACATCATTTAATGCAATATTTGCAGCTACTTCCTCGCCATTTTTGATTCCATAGCCGCGAAGCATCATGCGTTCTTCTACCTCAAAGCCGTCTTCCATTAACCGGTCGATTGCCTGAAATACATTTTTTTCTTCCAACTCACATAAATATCCAACGGTTCCAAGATTTACTCCTATTAAAGGCAGACCACTTTCTACCAACTTTGATGCGGCGCGAATCAAGGTTCCATCTCCACCAAGAACCAGCACACATTCTGTCTCTGCCGGAATCTCTTCTTTTTCAGGGGCAGCATCCTTTGCCTCTTCTCCGTTGCCGGAGAAATAAGCACAACTTCCCCCTTTTTCCTCGATGTAGGTTTTGATTTCCTTTGTGAGTTTTAAATTCTTATCCTTATACGAATTTGTAACAATCAAAAAATGTTTCATATTATTTGTCCAGCTCTCCATGTGCAGCCTCTACCACTGCGTGAATGTCTACCGATTCCACTCTTCCACCTTCGGCTTCTTTTCTAATGTATACAAGATATTCAATATTTCCCTCCGGTCCTTTGATTGGGGAATATTCCAAATTTAAAATGTAAAATCCATTCTCTATCGCAAAATCAACTACCTTTTCAATTACTTCTTCATGTACTGCCTTATCGCGAACAACACCTTTTTTTCCAACCTTCTCACGTCCGGCTTCAAACTGTGGTTTAATGAGGCAGACCATTTCACCATGCTCATTTAAAAGTTCACAGGCCGGTCCTAATACCTTAGTCAGCGAAATAAAAGATACGTCAACAGATGCAAAATCCAAGCGGTCTGCAATATCGTCCGGTGTTACATAACGGATATTTGTTTTTTCCATGCATACCACCCGCTCATCCTGGCGCAACTTCCATGCAAACTGTCCATATCCAACATCTACGGCATAAACCTTAGACGCACCGTTTTGCAACATACAATCGGTAAATCCGCCCGTGGACGCTCCGATATCCATACAAACCTTTCCCTCTAAAGAAATGCCAAAATGCGTCATTGCTTTTTCTAATTTCAGGCCGCCACGACTGACATATTTTAAGGTATTTCCTTTTACCTCGATATTGGCATTCTCATCAAACATGGAACCAGCCTTATCTTCACGGTTATTTTCTACAAACACATTTCCTTCCATAATCATTGCTTTTGCTTTTTCTCTGGAAGGAGCCAATCCTCTGTTTACCAGTAAAATATCTAATCTTTCTTTCATAAACCCTCGCTCTAAGCTTTTGTTCTATCTAAAATATTTTAGTTTTCAATGTTACACATGTCACAGGCAGCAAGAATACGCTCTACAATCGTGTCCGAATCAATGCCGACTTCCTTATATAAAATAGAAACATTTCCATGCTCCACGTATGCATCCGGAAGTGAAACATTTAAAATGTGAATTCTCTCTTCCTTTTTGGACTGGTAAAACGACGCCACATGTTCACCCATACCGCCATTTTTCACATTTTCTTCCATTGTAACAATTAATTGATGCTCTTTTACAATATTCTGCAACGTTTCTTCATCTAATGGCTTTGCAAAACGCGCATTAATGACACTACAGTAATATCCCTTTTTCTTTAATTCTTCCCGCACCACTTCAGCAGTCTTAACCATGGAGCCAAGGGCAAATAAAGCAATGCCTTTTTCCTTATAAATCCATTCACTTTTTCCATAGGAAATCGGTGCGCGGTATTCTTTCAAGCCATCATATGCTTCACCGCGAGGATATCTTACAGCAATCGGTGCGTGAAAATCTACTGCATACTTAATCATATCAGATAATTCCCATTTATTTTTTGGTGCAAGAATTGTCATATTTGGAATAGAAGACAAATAGGAAATATCAAAAATTCCCTGATGTGTTTCCCCATCACTTCCAACTAATCCGGCGCGGTCAATTGCAAATACCACAGGCAGATTCTGAATACAGACATCATGCAAAATCTGATCATATGCTCTCTGTAAAAAAGATGAATATACCGCAAAAATCGGCTTTAAACCTGCGGCTGCAAGTCCTGCTGCAAATGTAACAGCATGTTCCTCTGCAATTCCCACATCAAAAAATCGATCAGGAAACATATTTCGGAAACGTTTTAATCCTGTTCCATCTGCCATTGCAGCTGTAATTGCTACAACCTTTTCGTCTCTATCCCCTAACTTACGCATTACTGTTGAAAAAATATCGGTATAATTTGCTTTTATTCTCGGACTCTTTGGTAATCCCGTTTCAATATCAAAGGGCTCTGCTCCATGAAATCTTGCCGGATGACGTTCTGCCGGTGCATATCCCAAACCTTTATGGGTCATCACATGCACGATAACCGGTCCATCAATATTCGATGCTTC
>X314_Red_Deer__coassemble_200_pt1 | contig 10620 bp, 7 predicted proteins | sample X314_Red_Deer__metabat2_high_PE_002 | metagenome-assembled genome bin X314_Red_Deer
AAGGAACTGGCAAAAAATCTACAGAAGTTGATATGGTTGCTAAATTATTTGATGAAATCGAACCAAAATATGCAAATCGTAACGGTGGTTATACAAGAATCGTTAAGATTGGTCAGCGTAAAGGTGACGGAGCTTTAGAAGTAGTTCTTGAGTTAGTATAATCGGTATAAAAATTTTCCCGGTACTTGATAGTATCGGGATTTTTTTGTAAATACTTTGAGCCATATATTCTCAAGTACTGATATGCTTAATTGTTATGATTGTTGCCGAAGTTTGGAAAAGAGGCTTTGAATAACACTTAGAAAATGCAAATGATTTTAAGTGGTATCCAAAGCCTTTAATTATTTATTTACGCGCTGCTCTTTATACGAAATTGGCAAAGTAAAAATAAATTCTGTACCAACACCTTCGGTACTGATAACATTGATATTTTCGCCGTGGGCACTTACAATTTCTTTTACAATAGCAAGTCCGAGACCGGTTCCTTTTTTGTCTTTACCACGGGAGAGGTCTGTCTTATAAAAACGCTCCCAGATTTTATTGAGGCTGTCTTTTGGAATGCCGATACCGGTATCCTTAACAGAGACAAATACTTTTTCATTCTTTTCAGTTGTTTCGATTTTAATTGAGGAATTGTTGTGGCTGAATTTAATGGCATTATCAATCAGGTTGTATAAGACCTGCTGAATTTTTCCAAAGTCAGCATTAACATAAAGGGATTCACCGGAAAGAATCAAATCAAAGGAAATCTTTTTCTTATGACAGACGCCTTCAAAAGTCAATGCAGTTGTTCGAATCATCTGATTAATGTCAAAGCCGGTCACATCTAACATTACTCCATGTTTTCCAAAACGGTTTAACTCTAACAGGCTTTTAGTCAGTTTATTTAAGCGTTCGGTTTCAAAAAGAATAATGTTTAAATATTTGTCCTGCATCTCAACCGGAATTGTTCCGTCTAAAATTGCTTCCACATAGCCTTTGATAGAGGTCAGCGGAGAACGGAAATCGTGGGATACGTTTGAAATAAATTTTTTCTGGTCATCCTCTAAGGTATTTAATTCGTTAGCCATAAAGTTGAAGGATGCAGCAATATAGCCGATTTCATCGTTAGAGTGTACGTTTATTTTGGCATCGAAGTTACCATTTGCATATTCATTTGCAACATGGGTAATTTTTTTGATTGGTATGTAAAAAACATAGATAAACAGTAATAAAACCACCAGAGCAGCGAAAAGAATCAGTCCAAGTGTCTGGTAGGCGATGGTTGTTAAGCCATTTGCCGAAGAAACAATATTTTTTACCGGTTTATGAATAATAACGTAGCCGCGTACCTTATAGCTTACTGTGATTGGAGAAAAAACGCTTAAGGTTTCTTCTGAAAAATATCCATAGAAGTTGCCAGTCTGCGAATAACGGTTTCCGAAATCCGTAATGTTAAATGATTCAAGTACTTCCGGTTCGTTGCTTTTGGGTGCGGTATTCAGTAGAATGTTTCCTTTGGTATCGACAATCCAGATGTCAGCATTCATATAGCCACTTAAGGTAGAAAGCTGGGTCAGAATTGCATCTGTTGTCATGGTTTTATTATAATAATTTTGTGCATAATTAGAGGAAATCAGTGCGGATTCCCGGTAAAGGCTGGCAGCTTCTTTTTTGGCTAGATGGTCATAGGTAACTTGATAAGTGAAGGTTACAATAATCAGAAAACCTAAAAGTCCAAAGAGCAGAAAGCCGCCTAACAGCTTTAATGAGAGCGTTTGTTTCATAAGTCTTTAACCTCAAATTTGTAGCCTATGCCCCAGACAGTAGAAAGACTCCAGTTTGCATGGTCTTTTATTTTTTCACGGAGACGCTTTACGTGTACGTCTACGGTTCTGGTATCACCGATATATTCATAGCCCCATATGTGGTCAAGCAACTGTTCTCTTGTGAATACCTGATTTGGGGAAGAGGCAAGGAAGTATAAAAGTTCCAGCTCCTTCGGCGGCATATCAACAGGCTGTCCCTGATAAATAACGGAGTAATTGGATAAATTTACGACTAAATCCGGGTATTTCACGCATTTTGAGTCGGGTGTGCTTTCTTCTGACTTAGCCGGCTGATAACGTCTTAAAACAGCTTTTACACGCGCTACAAGCTCTTTAGAATCGAAGGGCTTTATCATATAGTCATCTGCACCTAATTCAAGTCCCAGCACCTTGTCAAAAATTTCACCTTTTGCTGAAAGCATAATGATAGGAACATTAGCTTTGGCCCGGACCTCACGGCAGACCTGATATCCGTCAATACCCGGAAGCATCAGGTCAAGAAGAATCAGGTTCGGATTGTACTGTTCAAAGGCAAGGAGGGCTTCCTCGCCATCATTTACAATCTTTGTATCAAAGCATTCTTTGGTAAGATATAATGAAATTAATTCAGCAATGTTATTATCATCATCAACAATGAGGATTTTCTGTTTTGTTGCCATAGTGGTCGTCCTTTCTTTGAGATTGATTTGCTTGTTATATAGCCTATGTCTGAACTCTTTACTTAAATTCAGCAATTGTTACGCCGGCATCACCTTCGCCAAATTCGCCTAAGTGGTAGGATTTTACATACTTCGAGCGTTTTAAGTGGTTTTGTACAGCGGCGCGCAAGGCACCTGTTCCTTTTCCGTGTACGATTCGTACGGATGGAAGATGCGAAATATAGGCATCATCCAGATATTTGTCTAAAAGAGCAATCGCTTCGTCTGTTGTTTTTCCAATCAGATTGATTTCCGGGGAAATCGAAGCAGATTTACTCATCTTGATTTTGCCGGCACCGGTTTTGTTAAATTTTTTGCCTGTTGGTGAGCTATCTTCCTCAATTAAAATAAGGTCTTTGATATTTACCTGTGAGCTTAAGATGCCCATCTGTACGGTCAAATCACCTTTAGCGTTTGGCAGGGTGTGAACTGTACCGGTCAAATTCATGCTGAGTACTTTGACTTTGTCGCCGATACGAAGCTTCTTTGGGGCAGCGTGGTTTGCGGCAGCATTTTTTTGCTGCTGTGAAAGCTTGCTTTGACGGGCATTCATCTTGTCACGCACCTTGGTACGTTCTTTCTCCATTTCGCTGACAGGTGCACCGGCAGTTCCATATTTGTTGAAATTGCGGATGGTTTCATCTGCAACATCTTTTGCTTCTTTTAAAATATTATACGCCTGTTCGTTTGCTTCGCGCAAAATTTTATCGCGGCTTGCGTCTAATTTTTCCTGCTTCTGTTCTAATTTTTCTTTTAAGGACTGGATTTGGGCTTTATACTGGTTGATTTCCAAACGTTCTTTTTCGATTGTGATGCGACGCTTTTCCGAATCAGCAAGCAAGTCTTCAAAGTTTTCGTCATTTTCACTGATGCGATCCTTAGCATCTGCAATCAAATCGTGGCTTAAGCCTAATTTTTCAGAAATTGCAAAAGCGTTACTTTTTCCCGGAATACCAATTAAAAGACGATAAGTCGGGCTTAAGGTTTCTACGTTGAACTCACAGCAGGCATTTTCTACACCCGGAGTGGAAAGGGCATAAACCTTTAATTCGCTGTAATGAGTGGTTGCCATGGTTCTTGCGCCGTAAAGGTGAAGCCGGGACAAAATTGAGATTGCAAGGGCAGCACCTTCTGTCGGGTCAGTTCCCGCACATAGCTCATCAAAAAGTACCAGAGAACGGTCATTTACCTGCTCTAAAATACGGATGATATTTGTCATGTGGGAAGAGAAGGTACTAAGGCTTTGCTCAATACTCTGTTCGTCTCCAATATCTGCAAAAACTTCTTCAAAAATACCAAGCTCAGAACGCTCCGAAGCAGGAATGTGAAGACCTGATTGTCCCATGATTGTAAGAAGTCCAACTGTTTTTAAGGAAACAGTTTTACCGCCGGTGTTTGGACCGGTAACAATTAATAATTTAAAATCCTCTCCGAGCCGGATGTCGATTGGAACAACCTTCTTTTTATCAAGCAATGGATGGCGGCCTTTTTTGATGTGGATTCTGCCTTCTTCATTAAAAAGTGGTGCAACACCATTATAGGTCTGGGCATAAGCTGCCTTCGCAAAAATAAAATCGAGCTCTGCCAAAACTGTATAGTCGTTTGCAATTGCTTCTGCATTTTCGAAAACCTGATTGCTTAAATTAGCAAGGATAACTTCGATTTCTTCTTTTTCTTTTAATAAAAGTTCTTTGTATTCGTTGTTTAAATTTACAACAGCCATTGGCTCGATAAAAAGGGTTGAGCCGGTAGAGGACTGGTCGTGCACCATACCCGGAATCTGGGATTTGGCTTCTGCTTTTACCGGAAGACAGTAACGACCGTCACGCATGGTAATCACAGTGTCCTGCAGATAGGTTCTCGTGGTACTGTTGTTAATCATCTGATTCATCTGCGCACGGATGCGGTCATTCATGCCCCGCATGGAGCGGCGGATGGAGGAAAGACGGCTGCTTGCATCGTCTGCAATTTCGTCCTCAGAAAGAATGCATCTGCGGATTTCATCGTAGAGCGGTGTCAAAGGCTCAATCTGACTAAAGAATCCGGTAAGGGAATCTTCCGTCGCATCATCCTTTAAACCTCTGGAAAAGGCTTTTGCGCGCTTTGCAGCCTCTAAAAGTGAGCAGATACGCAATAATTCAACTGCATTTAGTGCACCACCAATTTCTAAACGTTTTAAAGAATCATTTAAATTGCGTACACCGGAAAAAGAGATGCTTCCGCATTTGAAAAGGCGGGTAAGGGCATCTGCTGTCTGAAGCTGTAAAAGTTCAATCTGCTGTTTGTCAGTAATCGGAACAAGGCAAAGGCATCGTTTTTTTGCCTCTTCGCTGAATGCATATTCAGACAGTTGATTGCGTATTTTATGATATTCTAAGGTTTTTAAAGCTTTATCGTTCATATCTATCTCCAATAAAAATTAATTTCCAAAATAACTGTTTCAATTATAGCCTAAAGCCGGGACTAAGAAAAGCAGAAAATAAAGTATTGCAAGCATATCTGATTCAATTTATAATAAAGGTTATCGGGCGTTACAGGAAGAAGGAGAATCAAATGCAGGAGAAGGATCAGAAAAGCTTTACATTTATTAATGAAAAAATCAAAGAAAAGCCACTGAACAAGAGAAGAATGTTGATTCAGGCAGCTTTTGCGGTTGTAATGGCAGTTGTTTTTGGACTGGTTGCAAGCATTGTTTTTACATATGCCCAGCCGAAAATTGAAGAGATGATGTACCCAAAGGAAGATCCGGTTGTTTCCATTCCAAAGGATGAACCAACAGAGGAAACAGAAACAGCTGAGACAGAGAATAGTGAAACAGAGGATAAGGAATCCTCAGAGACAGAAGAACAAGATGAGGGGACAGAAACGGCAGAACCCCAGACAGAAACACCGGTTGTTGAATATCAGCCGCCTACCATAGAGGATTATCAGGCATTACAGAATGCGATGTATGCTATCGGACGCGAGGCTAATAAGTTTATTGTTACCGTAACAGGTGTAAAAAGTGATACAGACTGGTTCAACAATCCATATGAGCGTAAAGGTCAGGCATCCGGTATTATAATTGCCAATAATGGTCAGGAGCTTTTGATATTAACAGAAAAAAAAGTACTTTCCGATGCGCAGGAGATTTTTGTTACATTTATTAATGATACTTCTGTTCAGGCAAATATCAAAAAGTATGACGGAAATACAGGAATAACAGTGTTAAGTGTTCCGTTAAAAGAGATTGAGGAGAATACAATGGATGCAATTTCCATTGCAACGCTTGGAAATTCGTTGTCAGTAACTCAGGGCAATCTTGTACTTGCAGTCGGAAGTCCATTAGGAACAAATTATTCAATTTTAACAGGGAATATTACTTCCACCACGAATATGATTTCCACAACAGATGCGAATTATAAGGTATTTACCACAGATATTATCAGCAGTATGGATGGAAGTGGTGCGTTGATTAATTTAAAAGGTGAAGTCATTGGACTGGTAATGCAGGACTACAGTAATGCAGGCGATGAAAACACGCTGACCGCGGTATCTATTTCAGAATTAAAAACGCTGATAGAAATGCTTTCGAACAATCAGGATATTCCTTATCTTGGTTTGGGAGTAAAAACCGTTACAGCAGCAATTGCGAATGAATATGAGATTCCAAAAGGTGTATACATTAAAGATGTTGCAATGGATTCTCCGGCAATGGCGGCAGGATTACAAAGCGGTGATGTTTTAACAGAGATTGACGGTGTAACAGTTTACACAACAGAAAGTTATGAGAATCAGCTGCTTTCCATTAAACCGGGAAAAGTTATTAAGGTATTGATTCAACGTCAGGGAAGCGAAGGCTATACGGAAATAGAATGTGAAGTAGAAGTGAGTGTGCTTCCGTAAATAAATTAAGATAAAAGAAATGCTGTTTTTAGAACAGTATTACAAAGTAGAGAAAAATCCGACAGGAAAAGTCAGGCAGAAAGAGGAATAATTATGAAGTATATTGAAAGCCTTAGAGAAGGCGAAAGAGTCAACGAGATTTATTTATGTAAGGTAAAGCAGTCAGCTTTGACAAAGGCTGGAAAGCCATATGACAGTTTGATTTTACAGGATAAAACAGGAACGCTGGACGCAAAAATATGGGAGCCGGGTTCTGTTGGAATCGATGAGTTTGACTCCCTAGATTACATTGCCGTTATGGGAGATATTACAAGCTTCCAGGGCAATCTGCAGTTAAGCGTAAAGCGTGTGCGTAAGGTGTCTGAGGGCGAGTATGACCCGAAGGATTACCTTCCGGTCAGTGATTATAACGTAGATGATATGTACAAAGAATTATGCGGACTGATTCAGTCTGTGAAAAATCCGTATTTAAAAGCATTATTAGACAGCTTTTTTACGGGAGATGCTGATTTTGAAAAAAGATTTAAGTTCCATTCAGCAGCCAAAACAGTGCATCATGGATTTGTCGGCGGATTGTTAGAGCATACTTTAAATGTAGCAAAGCACTGTGATTATTTTGCAAGTGCGTATCCAATGTTAAACAGAGATTTGCTGATTTCTGCAGCAATTTTTCACGATATCGGAAAATTAGAAGAGCTTTCAACTTTCCCGGAAAATGATTATACAGACGAAGGTCAGCTTTTAGGTCATATTATGATTGGGGCTGAAATGGTAGGCGAGCGTATCCGTTCTATCGAAGGTTTCCCGGTCCGTTTAGGAAATGAGTTAAAGCACTGTATTCTTGCACATCATGGTGAGTTAGAGTATGGTTCACCTAAGAAACCGGCCCTGGCGGAAGCCCTGGCATTAAGCTTTGCAGATAACTTTGATGCAAAAATGGAAACCATCCGGGAAATCTTTGCCGGAGTGCCGGAAGGCAATACCGAATGGTTAGGATATAACCGTTTGTTAGAAAGTAATATCAGAAAATCCAGCAGATAAATTTAAGAAAAAGAATGAATGCCATAAGAAAATTTTTATAATTTTTTGCGGCTTTGATTGGTAGGAAATAAATGACAGGGAGGGCAGCTTACGTTAAGTCGGAGCTGCTTCTCTTACGCTATGGAAAAATGTCGTTTTGGGCCATGCGTTTCCTGCGAGAGGTGTTTAAGAACCTTATTTGTGAGGAAAATAAAAAGTGTTCATGCCTGCCTGGTGTGGTTATAGGAGAGATTGCATATGCAGAAAAATGATATAATTCATCTTAAAATAGAAGATATGGGAATTGACGGAGAGGGCATCGGAAAATATGAGGGGATGACCTTTTTTGTAAAGGATGCGCTGATTGGTGACAATATTAAAGCCCGCATTACAAAGCTGAAAAAAAATTACGGCTATGCAAGAGTTGAGGAAATTTTAGAAAGCTCGCCATACCGAACTGAGCCTCGCTGTGGGCTGCACAAGCGTTGTGGCGGTTGTCAGATTCAGGCAATGGACTATGCCGCCCAGCTTGATTTTAAAGCAAAAAAAGTGCGTAACAATCTGATACGTCTTGGTGGTTTTGCAGAGGATTTTGTGGATTCAGTATTAGAGCCGGTTGTGGGAATGGACGAACCATACCGTTATCGTAACAAAGCGCAATTTCCAATTGGGCGTGATAAAGAGGGGAACATTGTAGCCGGTTTTTATGCTGCAAGAAGTCATGACATCATACCGGTTATGGATTGTCAGCTTGGCGTAAAAGTGAATCAGATAATCTTAGACAGCGTCATTTCTTATATGAATGAAAATCACATTGAACCATATGATGAGAAAACCGGAAAAGGTCTGATACGTCATGTGTTGATTCGTTATGGTTTCACAACGGAAGAAATTATGGTCTGTCTGATTATTAATGGAAAACGCCTGCCGGCAAAAGAACAGCTGATTGAGAAGTTATCCACAATAAAAGGAATGACAAGCATTTCTATCAACATCAACACTAAAAATACCAACGTGATTCTTGGAGATGTGACAGAGTGTATCTGGGGTCAACCATATATTACGGATTATATTCATTTGAGAGCTTGTGGAAATAGAAGAAATTTGACTGATGCAAAAGAAGAAGTGGCAACTTCAAAAGTAAGGAAGGAGGAAAATGTTGTTTGGGAAGGCGCAGACGAATTTGCATTGACTGATACTGCGATTGCCTATCACATTTCACCCCAGTCCTTCTATCAGGTCAATCCGATTCAGACAGAAAAGCTTTATAGCCTTGCATTAGAATATGCAGGCTTAACAGGAAAAGAATCCGTTTGGGATTTATATTGTGGGATCGGAACGATTTCACTTTTTCTTGCCGGATGTGCAGGCAAGGTTTACGGTGTGGAAATCATTCCGCAGGCAATTGAAGATGCAAAAAACAACGCCGGGCTTAATGGTATCACAAATGCAGAATTTTTTGTTGGAAAAGCAGAAGAGGTACTGCCGGAGTTTTATGAGAAGGCAGCTTCGAAAAATGTGTCAGGTCGTATTGTTGAATGTGCAGCTGGTGCTAAAACGGCAGGTGGAGAAAGCCATGCCAAGGCAGCAGAATCCGGCATCGACATGCTTCATCCGGATGTAATTGTAGTGGACCCACCACGTAAGGGTTGTGATGAGAAGTGTTTGGAAACAATGCTTAAGATGCAGCCAAAACGCATTGTGTATGTGAGCTGTGATTCGGCGACACTGGCGAGGGATTTGAAGTATCTTTGCACCGGCGGGTATGAGATTAAGAGAGTAAGACCTGTAGACCAGTTTGGGCATACGACACATGTGGAGACGTGTGTTCTTTTGTCGCGTAAAAGATGTCTACCTAAAATAGAGATAGAAATGGACTTAACAGAAACAGATAGACGGGAATATATAGGAACTGCAACCTATCAGGAGATAAAAGATTATATTTGGGAACATTATCAAACAAAGGTATCTCATTTATACATAGCTCAGATAAAAAGGAAATGTGGTTTAGAAGTTGGAGAAGCATTCAATAAACCTAAGAGCGAGGACACAAAAGTTCCAAATTGTCCACCAGAGAAAGAGAGGATGATAAAAGAAGCATTAAAATATTTTGGAATGATAAAAGAGTAGATAGAATAGAGCAAGACACTCCTTCATAGCAGAAAGAGTGTCTTTTTATTAAATAAATTCATAACCAAGCATTACATTGATTAAGTTGTAATCAATGCCTGCATCAATATATCTACATACATCATAGTCATAAATTTCTGTATTAGGAAATTGCCTAAAAGGACTTTTTATAGTATACCCATTGAAATTTAAGAATTTTTCTATTTCATTAGATGTAGGTATTCCTAAGAAAAAAGCCATTTGTAAATAAAAATGTCTTTCTTTTACAAATTTTTTCTGAGTAGATTTTTTGTAATCAAACCAAGAATTAGAAGTTAATCCCTTTGCTGTAAGATAAGAGGTGAAGGTCACTTTTCTGTTATCTTTTATAATAAAGAAATCCCTAAAATTTACAGTATCATCATTTTGAAGTGTTGTAAAAATATTATCTGTAATATTTTTTAACATATCAAATCTTTCTTTATTTGTTTTCTTTTTCCTAAGAGCATTGTTTAAATTCTGAGTATCATAACCTACCAAATCATAGTTTATATAGTAATAAAATTTTTCTCTTGCTTTAATTAAGTCAGCCACAGCAGTAGTAAATTTATTTTGTAAATCATCTACTTTAGAAGTAGAACTATGTATTTGGTTTATCTGATTTGAATCATATAAATCAACAAGTTTATGATATTTTTCAGTGTAATCATTTATTAAATCTATTCTTTTTTTTATGGTATTATTATATATTTTTCTGTTGTTATTGGAGTCATTCAGTGCTTCATATTCATTGTTGTAACCATAGATAGAAATAAAATCTTTCAAATTAATATTACATACAACTAAATCATTGATTATTTGCTCATATTTGCCCCAAATTTGAGTTTTTAAGTCTTCATTGATAAAAGTATACCCAGCAACACAAAAAGGGAAATTTGCCAGTCTGAGAACTCTAAGAACTGTATTAAAATTATCTTGTTGATTGAGTTTAGTAGCATATACAGAATTTACTAATGTATTTAAACTGTCATAGTCTTCATTATATATATAACCAGCAGCATCAGAATTAATATCCTGAAGTTCTTTTAATATTTCTTTAT
>X314_Red_Deer__coassemble_201_pt1 | contig 10584 bp, 10 predicted proteins | sample X314_Red_Deer__metabat2_high_PE_002 | metagenome-assembled genome bin X314_Red_Deer
TTTGTTATTCCATAGTTGTATTTTTTCAACTTCATGTAGCTTTTTGGAAATATATGTGTTAAAGTCACTATGGAGGAAGTTGCCATGAAAACAAAATATAATCAGATTATTAGTTATATTTTAGCAGTATTTATGCTGTTATCAGGAATGTGCTTGGAAAATGCAGAAGCAGATTCCTTATTTGTGTCTTATGAAACAGCACAGATGGCTTCCACCATTGGTTCATTAGAGAAAGAGATTTTATGCAATGAATCATGTACTATTGAGATGCTCGGAATCCGCAGCACGTCGTATGCGTTAAATGCGGTAAGACGTTCTAATTACAGAATGGATGTCAGATACAGAGCAGCTATCGCTTTATTCTGTGTAGAGAAATTTGCACAGAACCTTTCTAATTTTCATATTGCAGTCAATGCGATACAATTCCCGGAATTGTATGGTAAGGCTGTAGTTCTACATTATATCCACAGTCAAGATGGCAAAAAATAAAATTCACTCTTAATATGTCAGTTTTAGCCTATGCAGACCATAGGTTTATTTGAGTACGCAAAAAAGAGAAAGTTTAGAGGTAAATAGAGATGGATTTTATTATGAATATTATTATTGTTTTTGACGTTATATTAGGAATTGGTTCTTTAGTTTATATTGTGGGTTCCATGTTTGTGGTATTTTTCCAGAAGCTTATTCGCAAAGTGAAATATGGAACATCCTTATATGATTAAAAACAGGGGGAAACAATATGAGATTTGAAGATATTCTAGTAGGTGTATTTATTGTAGTAGCAATCGGAGCAGGTGTCTGTGCATGGTGGTTTGAAAATAAGAGCACCGGTGCAGAACATACAGACGATAATGATAAATATGTTAATAATGTAGTAACTGAAGAAAGAAATGAGAAGTAATTGAGGAAGATTAGATGACAATTTTTAATATACTTACGCTGCTTGGCGGCTTAGCATTATTTTTATTTGGAATGAATATGATGGGAGATGGTTTGGAAAAACTGTCGGGAGGAAAGCTGGAAGCAATTTTACAGAAGCTTACCTCAAATCCATTAAAAGGTGTTGCATTAGGACTGGGAGTGACTGCAATTATACAGTCCTCCTCAGCAACTACCGTTATGGTAGTAGGTTTTGTTAATTCCGGAATTATGGGACTGACCCAGGCAGTTCCGGTAATCATGGGTGCAAATATCGGAACAACCGTTACATCATGGCTTTTAAGTTTGACCGGAATTCAGGGTGAAAATTTATTTATGCAGTTATTAGAGCCATCTTCTTTTTCACCGCTTTTGGCATTCATTGGAATGATATTAATCATGTTTACCAAGAGTGAGAAAAAGAAGGATGTAGGATCAATTCTTTTAGGATTTGCAGTTTTAATGACAGGTATGATGTCCATGAGTGGAGCTGTAGCACCATTAGCAGATGTGCCGGAATTTGCACAGCTTATGACAATGTTCTCAAATCCGGTATTAGGATTGCTTGCAGGTGCAATTCTAACGGCTATTATTCAAAGTTCCTCTGCATCAGTTGGTATTTTACAGGCTCTGTGTGCGACGGGAACGATTCATTATTCTGTAGCCCTGCCGGTTATTATGGGACAGAATATCGGAACTTGTATTACCGCCATCCTATCCTCCATAGGTGCAAACAGAAATGCAAAAAGAACTGCATTGATTCATTTGTTCTTTAACATGATTGGAACAACTGTATTTTTAATTGTGTTCTATTCAATAAATGCTTTTGTTGATTTCGCATTTTTAGGTCAGGCAGCAGATGAAAAGGGAATTGCAATTATACATAGCTGTTTTAATATTGGAGCCACCATATTATTACTTCCATTTTCTAAGATTCTTGTAAAACTTGCATATTTAGCACTTCCTGTAAAGGAGAGTGAAGAAAAGAAGAAAATGGAAAGCTGCATGGAACTGTTAGATGAGCGATTTTTTGAAAATCCGGCATTTGCATTATTACAGTCAAAGGAAGTGTCAAAACGTCTCTTTGAAAATATTTCCGGAATGGCCCAGACTGCATATGAATTAATTTATCAATTCACAAATGATGCATATGGAGAAATGAAAGACCGATGCGAAGAATTTGACAGCGAAATTGACAGTTTTAACGAGTATTTGACAAAACTTTCGAATTACAATCTTTCTAACAAAGATAACCAGGTTCTCAGTACACTGTTACAGGAAACCGGAGAGTTAAAAGGAATTGCAACACATCTGCTTCAGGTCGCAAAAGCCGGTAAGAAGCTGAACAGAAAAAATTTAAGCTTCTCGAAAACAGCAAGAGATGAGTTAGACGGAATCTGGCTGGAAATTGATAACACACTTAAGTATACGAAGGAAGTGTTGTCAGGATATGAACCGGATGATTCTGAGAATCCTTACATAAAAGCCCATGATGTGAAACGTAAGATAAAAAAATCAAAGAAAAATCATATCATGCGTTTACAGGAAGGCAAATGCTCATCAGATGCGGGTATGGCATTTTTAGATATTATATCTAATTATGAACAGATTATATTCTATTGCACAAACATGTGGGAAGCAGGAAGAATTATTTAACAAAAGAAAAGAGGGGAAAATATGATTTTTTTACATTTATTGTTGTTGGTAGTGGGATTTGCAATGTTAGTAAAGGGTGCTGACTGGTTTGTAGACGGTACCTCTGGAATTGCAAGAAAGCTTGGAATTCCACAGCTTGTAGTAGGTCTTACAATCGTTGCAATGGGAACAAGTGCTCCTGAGGCCGCGGTTAGTATTACAGCGGCGTTAAAAAATAACGCAGATATTGCAGTCGGAAATGTAGTAGGAAGTAATATTTTAAATATTTTAATTATTTTAGGTGTCACAGCTGTGATTACATCGGTTGCAATTCAGAAATCAACACTAATGATTGAAATCCCATATATGATTTTTGTCACTATTGTTTTAATCATAATGGGAATGACTGGTGAAAGTATATCCAGAGTTGAAGGAATTATTTTTTGGGTATTGTTCATTATTTATCTTGTGTATCTGTTTATTCTTGCCCGTAAAGGAAATACAGAAGAAAATAATGAGGTAGAAAAAAGCACTTGGAAGCTTCTCATCAGCGCCATTGTAGGTGGTGTAGTAGTAGTTTTAGGAAGTAATGTTACTGTTGACAGTGCAACGGAAATTGCAAAAACCATTGGAATTAGTGAACGATTTATCGGTCTTACGATTGTTGCACTTGGAACATCCTTGCCGGAGTTGGTAACTTCTGTAACAGCGGCAAGAAAAGGAAATGCAGATATTGCTATCGGAAATATTGTAGGAAGTAATATTTTTAATATTCTGTTTGTTTTAGGAACTTCTGCACTTATTACACCAGTACCATACGAAGCAAGCTTTTTAATTGATGGCATCATCGCAGTAGCTGCAGGAGTACTTCTTTGGGTTTCTGTAGTAAGAAAGATGGAATTAAGACGCTTCTGGGGCATTATTATGCTGATTTGTTATGGGGCATACTTTGTATATTTGCTGTAGGGAGTGAAATTTGTGCTGAGGCACAAAAATCTAATTGGTTTAAGAGTCGCTAAAGCGGCAGAATGAGAGGAAGAATGATAAAAAATGTGCTAAAAGGTGTTATTATAGGGCTTGCAAGTATTATTCCGGGGGTCAGTGGCGGAACACTGGCAGTATCCATGGGGATATATGACCGGATTATTCATTGTATTAATCACTTGTTTCGTGATTTTAAAAACAATGTCTTATTTTTACTACCGATAGCAATTGGAATGGGAATAGCCGTGGTTTTTAGTGCGATAGGGATTGATTATCTGTTTGAGGCATTTCCATTACAGACGAATCTACTTTTTGTAGGGTTAATTTTAGGAAGTCTGCCGCCGATGTACAATAAGGTAAAGGGCGGAAGCATTCGTGTTGGACATATTTTATCAGCGGTGCTGTTTTTTGCATTGATTGCAGGTCTTGCGTGTTTCAATGATTATCAGGGGAAAGAAGTAGTATTAATTCCGGGAGTTGTAGAATCAATAAAGCTTTTTGCCATAGGAGTATTGGCATCAGCAACTATGGTAATCCCGGGGGTTAGTGGTTCAATGTTATTACTTTTGCTGGGATATTACAATCCGATACTGGATAGTATCAAATCCTTTGTGATGGCTGTGATTAAATTAGATATTGCTGCAGCATTTAATGAAGTATATTTATTGGTACCCTTTGGAATTGGTCTTGTGATCGGTATTTTTGCAATTGCGAAGCTGATTGAAATTGTTTTTGAAAAGTTTCCAATTCATGCATATTGGGCGATTATTGGATTGATTCTTGCCTCACCGGTTGCAATTTTAGTGGTGGCATCTATTTCCAAAGTGACAATAATTGGCATATTGACTGGAATTTTGACGTTTGCTTGTGGTATAGTAATATCTACGAAGTTGGGGGATGATTAAGCAGATGAGAAAAGAGTAGGAGGGAAAATCATGACAACTGTGATACTTATTGTAGCGTGTGTAATCCTGCTTTGCGTACTTGCAGAGAAGTTTTCAGACAAGTTTGGTATGCCTGCGTTAATTCTTTTTATGTTTATTGGTATGTTGTTTGGAAGCGATGGTATTTTTAAAATTCCGTTTGATAACTTCAAAATGGCAGAGAATATCTGTTCCATTGCATTGATTTTCATCATGTTTTATGGTGGTTTTAACACAAAATGGTCAGTGGCAAAGGAAGTAGCCAAAAAAGCGGTTGCATTATCAACGCTGGGAGTTTTAATTACTGCCGGGATTACAGCATTATTGTGTAGGGGAATCCTACAACTGCCGATTGCAGAAAGCTTTTTGATTGGTGCGGTACTTTCATGTACCGACGCAGCGAGTGTGTTTGCAATTCTTAGAAAAAAGAAATTGAATTTAAAAGATGGAACAGCTTCAATCCTTGAGGTAGAAAGTGGTAGTAACGATCCGGTTGCCTATCTGCTTACAATTATTGCAGTCAGCATGATGACCGAAGGAAGTACAACCAATGTTCCGTTGACAATTCTTTTGCAGATTGTTGTAGGTGTGTTAGTCGGTGTGATTTTAGCGAAAATCTGCTTTTTCATATTGACGAAAACCAATTTGATTTCAGATGGACTGGACATGATTTTTGTTATTTCTATGGTGCTTGTCTGCTATGGGGCTACAAGCTTTTTACAGGGAAATGCCTATTTAAGTGTTTATCTGTTCGGAATTCTTATTGGTAACAGTCCTATCAAAAACAAACAGACATTGATTCCGTTTTTTGATGGAGTTACAAGCTTATCACAGATTTTAATTTTTTTCCTGATTGGACTTCTTACCTTTCCACATCAGATGCCGGAAATTGTTCCGACAGCGTTGGCAATTGTTATATTTTTAACATTGATTGCAAGACCGATTGCAGTCTTTGTATTATTAAGACCTTTTAAGTGCGGTATCCGACAGTGTCTTTTGATTGCATGGGCGGGACTTCGAGGAGCATCCTCTTCCGTATTTGCAATTATGGCGGTGGCAAATGGTATTTCCATGAAACATGATTTGTTCCATATTGTATTTATGGTATCGTTATTTTCCGTTGCAATTCAGGGAAGCTTTTTACCGGCAATAGCGAAAGTGTTAAAAATGGTGGATAAGAACGCAGATGTTCGAAAGACATTTAACGATTATCAGGAGGAAACTTCATTTCAGCTGATGCGTATGCACATCCCAAAAGGGCATAACTGGGCAAATAAAAAGATAAAGGATGTACATATGCCAACCGGTTCTCTTGCAATAATGATAAAAAGAGGCGGTGAGAGTATTATAACCAAAGGGGATACGGAAATTCATATCGGTGATGATGTGATTTTAAGTGTTCCCCCATATAATCCAAAGGAATCTGATGGATTAGAGGAGCGACTGATTACGCAAAAGCATGCATGGTGTAATAAAGTTATTGGGGAATTAAATATTCCACCAAATGAATTAATTGCAATGATTATTCGTGATACAGAAACCATTATTCCGGATGGAAAGACAGCAATTCATGAAAATGATGTTGTTGTTATGTACCGGGAAGCGAATGGATAATAGTATACAGATAATAACAGACAGAGGAGAGTTGAAAAATGGAATACTGGGATATTTATGATGCAAACAAACAGAGAACAGGACGCACCATGAAGCGCAATGACTGGATTTTAAAGGATGGAGAATATCATTTGTCAGTTCTTGGCGTGGTAGCAAGACCGGACGGACGTTTTTTAATCACAAAGCGTGTTATGACAAAGGCATGGGCACCGGGCTGGTGGGAAGTGCCCGGCGGTGCAGCGTTAGCCGGCGAAGAATCAGAAGATGCAGTAAAACGTGAGGTTTTAGAAGAAACAGGACTTGATGTATCAGGTGCTAAGGGAGGCTATGTATTTTCTTATCACAGAGAGAATCCGGGAAAAGGTGATAATTACTTCGTAGATATCTATCGTTTTGTGATGGACTTTGATGAAAAAGATGTAAAGATTCAGACAGAAGAGGCGCTAGATTTTAAAATCGCAACACATGAAGAAATCAAAGAATTGGCAGCACAGGGAATCTTTTTACATTACGACAGCATTAAACAGGTATTTGAAATGTAAATTCGAAATTCGGGGACGCAGCCTAAATTTCGAAATTTGGGGACGTAGCCTAAATTTCAAATTAGTCTGCGTCTCTTTTTTGTGTTATAAGAAAGTGCTCATACGTAGTGTACGTCGGAGTAAAACGCGAAGCGTTTTTTGAAGCGTCGCGCGGCGACGCTTTTTTGCGTAATATTGATAAAATTTCTCAATAAGCTTTCATGAACAGAAGGATGTTTGAATAATTTTCTGAAAAGTATTATAATAGTAAAAATATTTACATTACAGGAGGACGATTAGCATGATGAATTTTATTAGAAAGTTTGATGTGAAGAAAACAGGGATTTTTGCAGCAGGAGTTTTATTTGGAACGGCAGGAGTTAAGATTTTATCCAGTAAGGATGCAAAAAAGGTATATACCAATTGTACTGCAGCATTTTTACGTGCGAAGGATTGTGTAATGAAGACAGCAACAACAATTCAGGAAAATGCAGAAGACATTTATGCCGAAGCGCAGCAGATTAACGAAGATAGAGCTGCAAAAGAAGCGGAACTGGAAAAAGAAGATACTGCTGAGGAAGAAGTGGAATAAAATTGAAATTTACAATTAAGCACGAAATCAGAGGACGAATTCGTATTCATGTAAAACAAAACAGAATGACCTGTCATGAGGCGGATATTTTGGAGTATTATCTGAGCACACAAAAGCTTGTGAAATCCGCAAAGGTTTATCGGAACGTGCAGGATGCCTCAATCTGCTTTGTAGGAGATAGAGCAGAGATTATCAGGATTCTGCAGAATTTCCGCTATGATAAGGTGGAAGCCCCGGAGGCATATTTACAGAATTCCGGCAGGGCGCTAAATGAGAAATATAAGGAAAAATTAATTGGAAGTGTACTATGGCATTTTGGAAAAAGGTGGTTTGTTCCATATCCAATTCGTTCTGCAATAATCTTAGCAAAATCAGCGAAATATATTTTGCATGGCATGAAAACCTTGGCAAAAGGTAAAATTGAAGTTCCGGTTTTAGACGCAACAGCAATTGGAATTTCAATTCTGCGAAGAGATTTGCAGACAGCTGGGTCTGTGATGTTTTTACTTGGCATTGGAGAGATTTTAGAGGAATGGACTCATAAAAAGTCTGTAGACGACCTCGCGAGAAGTATGTCATTAAATATCAGCAAGGTATGGCTATGCTGTGACGGAAAAGAGGTTCTTGTTTCAACTTCAAAGGTTGATGTGGGCGACGAAGTAATTGTTCATATGGGAAATGTTATTCCCTTTGATGGCATTGTAACAGATGGTGAAGCAATGGTAAATCAGTCGTCTTTAACAGGAGAATCCCTGCCGGTAATGAAAAATTACGGAAAAACAGTCTACGCAGGAACCGTCATAGAAGAAGGAGAACTACGAATTCGTGTACAAGAGGTTGGTGGTGCCAGCCGTTTTGAAAAAATAGTTACAATGATTGAAGAGTCAGAGAAACTCAAATCATCCTTAGAAGGAAAAGCGGCACATCTTGCAGATAAGCTTGTTCCGTACACCCTTGCAGGTTCCGGACTGACCTGGCTGTTAACAAGGAATACGACCAAAGCATTATCGGTATTGATGGTTGATTTTTCCTGTGCACTAAAGCTTGCCATGCCAATTGCAGTACTTTCTGCAATTCGGGAAGCAAGTCTGTATCATGTAACAGTCAAAGGTGGAAAGTATTTAGAAGCCATGGCAGAAGCAGATACGATTGTTTTTGATAAAACGGGAACGCTGACAAAAGCGAGTCCAACGGTGGCAGACGTGGTTTCCTTTAATGGAAATACACCGGATGAACTGCTTCGTATCGCTGCATGCTTAGAAGAACATTTTCCGCATTCACTGGCAAACGCTGTTGTTGAAGCGGCGGTAGCAAAGAATTTAGAGCATGAAGAGCTTCATACGAAGGTGGAATATATTGTTGCTCATGGTATTTCTTCTACTTTAAATGGAAAAAAGGTTGTAATTGGAAGTGCGCATTTTGTGTTTGAGGATGAGGGATGTAGCATTCCGGCGGGAATGGAAGATAAATTCAATGCTCTGCCGGCAGAATATTCCCATCTTTATCTTGCAATTGAAAAAGAGCTGGCAGCAGTCATTTGCATCGAAGATCCATTAAGAGAGGAAGCAAAAGCAGTTGTAAAGGCACTAAAGCGTGCCGGTATCAAAAAGGTTGTTATGATGACCGGTGATAGTGAGCGTACCGCTTGTGCAATTGCAGATAAAGTAGGAGTGGACGAATATTATTCCGAAGTTTTACCGGAGGATAAAGCAAAATTTGTTGAAAAAGAAAAGGCGAAGGGCAGAAAAGTTATTATGATTGGTGACGGAATTAACGATTCGCCGGCACTTTCAGCAGCAAACGTAGGAATTGCAATCAGTGATGGCGCGGAAATTGCAAGAGAGATTGCAGATGTAACAATTGGTGCAGACGATTTATACCAAATTGTTACGTTAAAAGAAATTAGTAATGCATTAGTAAAAAGAATCAGCAAGAATTACCATTCGATTGTAGGAATTAATACAGCATTGATTTTACTTGGCGTAGCAGGAATCCTGCCGCCGACAACCTCTGCATTGTTACACAACACATCGACACTGGTAATCAGTCTTAAGAGTATGCAGAATTTGCTTGAGTAAAAAATAGGAGAATTGCTTTTTTCTTAAATCCTATATTTATAAGGTTTTTAAGAAAAAGGCAATGGCTCTTTTTTTATTTAAACGTTGACAGTATACTGCTTCGAAAGGGCAACTTGACTTTTTTTAACATCGCGATAAAATAGAAGCTACAGTGTAGGTTTGAAGAGACAGAAAGGCGTGAGGTTAAAAATGAACAGTAATTTTCGAAAAATGTTGACGTACTATAAACCCTATATGGGAATGTTCTGGGCAGACATGTTTTTTGCAACATTATCTGCGTCTATTGCGTTGGTGCTTCCATTGGTTATCCGGTATGTGACATCTACCTTGATTTATTTAGATAAAGAAGAGATACTAAAACAGATTGGCTATATAGCAGTAGCATTGTTAGTGTTAGTGGTTATAGACTGTTACAGTAAGTTTTTTATAGGAAATTACGGACATGTTATGGGTGCTAAAATTGAATACAATATGCGTGCAGAAATCTTTGATCATTTCCAGAAGCTTTCTTTTTCGTTTTATGATGACCAGAAGGTAGGGCAGCTGATGAGCCGTATTACAACAGACCTTTTCGATATCAGTGAGCTGCTGCATCATGGACCGGAAAATATTATTCTTTCTATTATAAAAATTGTTGGTGCATTCATAATTTTAGTGAATATTAATCCAATTCTTGCAGTAGCAGCATTTGCAGTACTGCCCTTTATGTTTGCATTTGCATATATTTTGAATCGAAAAATGCGTCGGGCATTTAAACAGAACCGTATTAAAATTGCAGAAATTAATGCACAGATTGAGGATAATCTTTCGGGAATCCGTGTGGTAAAATCCTTTGCAAATGAAGCAATTGAAAACGAGAAGTTCAATATTGGAAATAATGGATTTCTTTCTGCAAAGAAGAACAGCTATCATTACATGGGAAGCTTTCAGGCGGGAGTCGGTTCCTTTTCTACCTTAATTCAGGTCAGCGTTATTGTGGTGGGGACGATTATGATTGCCCTTGGAAATGTAAATGTCAGTGACTTTATTACTTTTTTATTGTACATTAGTGTTTTTACAGATCCAATTCGTACATTGATTGATTTTACCGAGCAGTTTCAGAATGGTTACACCGGTTTTGAGCGTTTTATGGAAATTATGAATATTGAGCCGGATATTAAGGATAGCGAGAATGCAGCAGATTTAACCGATGTTAGGGGCGACATTACCTTTGAAAATGTTTCCTTCCAGTATGAAGAAAATACAGAAAAGGTATTAAATCATATTAATTTAAACGTACCGGCAGGCGCGTACATGGCGTTAGTTGGTTCATCAGGAGC
>X314_Red_Deer__coassemble_206_pt1 | contig 10469 bp, 9 predicted proteins | sample X314_Red_Deer__metabat2_high_PE_002 | metagenome-assembled genome bin X314_Red_Deer
GTATAGTAAAGTAAGAAAAGATAGTAAATTTTGCGCGCATGCAAAAGCTTTTCATCGGTAAAAATACAAGACGTGCGCAGATAAGAGGTAGAAATGGTTTCAAAAAAAATTCAGGAAGCATTAAAAGGCAGCTCTGCAATTCGTGCAATGTTTGTAGAGGGCAAGGAATTAGCTGCAAAAGTGGGAAAAGAAAATGTATATGATTTCTCCTTAGGAAATCCGGCAACACCGGCACCGGAAGCAGTGAATCAGGCAATTAAAGATTTGATTGATGAAGAAGACATACTGACATTGCATGGATATATGGATAATTCCGGTTACGAAGATGTGCGTGAGGCAGTGGCACAGAATTTAAATAAGCGATTCGGCACAAATTTTGATTATCACAATGTCATTATGACCGTTGGCGCGGCAGGCGGACTGAATATCATTTTTAAAACAATTTTAGACCCGGAAGATGAGGTTATCGTTTTTGCACCATTCTTTGGAGAATACAAAAGCTATGCAGCAAACTTCGACGCAAAGGTTGTTATCGTAGAACCAAATTATGAGACCTTCCAGCCGGATTTAGCACAGTTTGAGGAGAAAATTACTGCAAAAACAAAGGCTGTAATTGTAAATACGCCAAATAATCCAACAGGTGTCATTTATCATCAGGATACCATGGAACAGATTGGTGCAATTCTTGCAAAAAAAGAAAAAGAATATCAGCATGAGATTTATCTGGTGTCTGATGAACCATATCGCGAATTAGTTTATGATGGAAATAAAGAAGATTTTTTAACAAAATACCATAAAAATACATTGGTTGGTTATTCCTTCAGTAAGTCACTTTCCCTGCCGGGAGAGCGTATCGGATACGTTGTTGTTCCAAACGAGGTGGTGGATGCAGAGACAGTAATCAGTGGAATCAATGTTTCAAATCGTACCCTTGGCTTTGTAAATGCACCATCATTGTTACAGAAAGCTGTTGCAAGATGTTTAGATGAGAAAACCAATATTGATTTTTACGATGAAAACAGAATTATGCTGTACGAAGGCTTAACAAAGCTTGGATTTACCTGTATCAAGCCGGAAGGGGCATTTTATCTCTGGGTAAAATCTCCTGTAGCAAACGAAGAGGAATTCGTTGCAGCCGGTAAAAAGCATAATATTATTATGGTAAAAGGAAGCGCGTTTGGATGTGCCGGTTATGTCAGATTAGCATACTGCGTATCCCATGAGACGGTACAAAATTCATTAAAAGCATTTGCAAAAGTAGCAGAAGAATTTGGACTTTGTTAAAAAATATACAAAGGCAGTGAAGAAATTTCTTTCCTAGAAAAAGGAAAGCCGGCAGTGTACAGCAATGAGAAACTGCGGTGTAAGAAAGGCATGGTAGAAAATGAGCAATTGGGAATCCTATGTTAGAAAAGTTGTTCCGTATGTTCCAGGAGAGCAACCAAAACAGGAAAAAATTATTAAATTAAATACAAATGAGAATCCGTATCCACCGGCACCTGGTGTGGTAAAGGCATTAAAGGAGCTGAATACGGACTTACTGCGCCGCTATCCACAGCCGGATTGTAAAATTCTAGTGGATGCAATTGCAGAATATTATGGATTAAACAGCAGTCAGGTATTTGTAGGTGTTGGTTCAGATGATGTCTTAGCAATGATATTTATGACATTTTTTAATTCTGACAAGCCACTTCTTTTCCCGGATATTACCTATTCATTTTATGATGTGTGGGCGGATATGCTTCGTATTCCATATGAGGTAAAGGCATTAGATGATAATTTCTTGATTAAAAAAGAGGATTATTATGGAGAAAATGGCGGTGTGATTTTCCCGAATCCAAATGCACCAACCGGAATTTTAATGCCTCTTTCTGAAATCGAGGACATCATAAAACATAATCAGGATGTGATTGTGGTAGTGGATGAAGCATATATTGATTTTGGCGGAGAATCAGCTCTACCATTAATTGAAAAATATGACAATTTGTTAGTGGTGCAGACCTTTTCCAAATCCCGTTCTATGGCGGGAATGCGCATCGGTTATGCAATGGGAAATGAGAAGCTGATTAAGTATATCAATGATGTGAAATACTCCTTTAATTCCTATACTATGAACCAGACCGCGTTAGTGCTTGGTGTGGAAGCAGTGAAGGATAAGGCTTATTTTGAAGACACCTGTAAAAAAGTTATTGCAACAAGAGAATGGACAAAGGAAGAGCTTACAAAGCTTGGCTTTACCTTTGGAGATTCTATGAGTAACTTCGTTTTTGCAAAACATGAGACAGTTGCTGCAAAAGATATTTTCGAGGCACTAAAGCAGGAAAACATTTATGTGCGTTATTTTTCAAAGGAGCGTATTTCTGATTATCTGCGAATCAGCATCGGTACAGATGAAGAAATGAAAGCTTTGATTGTATTTTTAAAGAAATATTTAGGAAAATCATAAGAAACGCGCTTGATGGGATTTATAACTTTATTTTTTGACCATATTAATAGGAGAAAGTATTGAGTTTTATTGTATTTCAACCGTTGTGTTTGATACATTTGTTGTATACAAGGCGTTGAAATATGAAAAATGAGTATTTACTTTAAAACTTTAATATGCTAAAATTGTTATAGTTACAGGATACTAACAGAAGGAGAATGAATTATGAGTAAGAAGCTGAAAACAGAGGCAGTGGATTATCTTTTTGATGCAATATTAAGCTTGGAGAACAGAGAAGAATGTTATACATTTTTTGAGGATGTCTGCACTGTGAATGAATTGCTTTCCCTCTCACAGAGATTCGAGGTTGCAAAGATGCTGCGTGACCAGAAAACATATCTGGATATTGCTGAGAAGACAGGTGCATCTACAGCAACAATCAGTCGAGTGAATCGTTCCTTAAATTATGGAAATGATGGATATGATATGGTATTTCAGAGACTTCAGAATAATGAGAATAAGATAAAAGAATAGAAGTAAATTAAAAGGAGCAGTCCAACCAATGATTTGGACAAGCTCCTTTTTCTGTAATTCATTTTTATTTGTCTTTTTTCATTGTTGAATCAGGTGGCGTAATATTCATGTGCTGGTCGATGATTCGTTCAATGATTGCTTTTTTTACATATACATCATAGCTTAACATACATACAAGACTAAAGGTTCGAAGTAATTCTGCATCTTCGCCCTCTGCCTCAGGGAATGTTTTCATGGAGGTAGTAAATTTCTTTGCCAAATCCTTCATGAGACTCTGGGTTTCATGATGTTCTAAGCTGAATACTTCCGTATAAATGTCCTGAAGACTAATTCCCGAATCGCCATTTCCAAAATATTTTTCTGTAATTGGGTTTAAAACACTTTGAATGTCGCTGATACTTAAAATATTTTTAAAGTAGTAAATAAAAATCAGCGTGAGCACATGCTCTTTGGAATATTTTTTCTTTTCAGGTGGTGGGAGCAGATTATTTTTGGCATAATTGTTAATCATTGTTTTTGTCAGAATCTTGTCCGTTTCGTGACGTTTGGAATGTTCTAATTGAGAATCCATGAAAGTGGTAATCTGATCCATATATAAATCAATGTTTGGAATATCTTCCGGTTTTACATAATCAATTTTTCTCAGGTCTTCTAAAATATTGCTAAGAAATTGTTTTCTGTCCATAATTCCTCACTTCTTCTATTCGGTAACTTGTTTAAATACATACATATCACATTATACGGTATTGAAAACTAGATGACAAGAGAGAAATGTTAGAAAAACAAAAATAAGAAAATATGTTCTCCTATGAAGAGATGTATGCTATAATGTACAAAACAGAAAAGAAAGAGGTTACTATGAGCATTTACGATACATTAAATGAGCAGCAGCGTCAGGGTGTGTTTACAACGGAGGGACCTGTTTTGATTTTGGCAGGTGCCGGTTCCGGTAAGACCAGAGTACTGACACATCGTGCAGCTTATCTGATTGAAGAAAAGATGGTCAATCCATACAATATTATGGCGATTACCTTTACCAATAAAGCAGCAGGGGAAATGCGTGAACGAATTGATGAACTGGTAGGTTATGGTTCTGAAAGTATCTGGGTATCAACGTTTCACTCGACCTGTGTGCGGATTTTGAGACGTCATATTGACAGAATCGGATACGATACCAATTTTACAATTTATGACAGCGATGACCAGAAGACATTGATGAAGGATGTTTGTAAGCGTTTGGATATTGATACGAAGATATATAAGGAAAAAAGTCTGTTGGGGGTAATTTCCCATGCGAAGGATGAATTGATATCACCACTGGATTTTTCACAGAAAGCAATGCTTTCCGGTGATTTTGCGAAAAAGAAACAGGCAGAGGTTTACCGTGAATATCAGGAATCACTGCGCAGGAATAATGCTCTGGATTTTGATGATTTAATTGTCAAGACAGTAGAATTATTGCAGTCAGACCCTGAGGTGCTCGACTACTATCAGGAACGTTTCCGTTATATTATGGTGGACGAGTATCAGGATACAAATACCGCACAGTTTAAGTTAATCAGCATATTAGCCGGGAAATACAAAAATCTCTGCGTGGTGGGTGATGATGACCAGTCCATTTACAAATTCCGTGGAGCAAATATTTATAATATTTTGAATTTTGAAAAGCATTTCCCGGATGCGGTTACGATTAAGTTAGAGCAGAATTACCGTTCCACACAGAACATTTTGGATGCGGCAAACAGTGTGATTTCGAATAATATCGGCAGAAAAAGAAAGTCCCTTTGGACAGAAAATGGTGAAGGGGAAAAGATTACCTTTGAGCAGTTTAATACAGGCTTTGATGAGGCAGAATATGTCGCAAGGGAAATCGGAAAGGCAGTTCGAAGCGGTGATTATCGTTATAAAGACTGTGCAGTACTTTATCGTACCAATGCCCAGTCCCGTCTTTTCGAAGAAAAATTTATCGTGTCCAATATTCCATATAAGATTGTGGGTGGCGTAAATTTCTATGCAAGAAAAGAAGTAAAGGATTTGCTTGCCTATCTAAAAACGATTGATAACGGCAGGGATGATCTTGCAGTGCGCCGTATTATCAATGTGCCGAAGCGTGGAATCGGTGCAACAACATTAGCGCGTGTGGCAGACTATGCGGATATTAATCAGGTCAGCTTTTATGATGCCTTAAAGCATGCAGAGGATATTCCAACCATTGGAAAAGCGGCATCGAAAATTGCACCATTTGTTATATTTATACAGAAAATGCGCAGCAAGCTTGGAATTATATCAATTTCTGAATTGCTTCAGGAAATTATTGATGAGACAGGCTATGTGAAAGAACTTGAGGCAGAGGGAACAGACGAAGCCACAGCAAGAATTGAAAATATTGATGAATTAATGAGTAAAGTTGTTGCTTATGAAGAAGGCGAAGAACAGCCGACATTAAGTGGCTTTTTAGAGGAAGTGGCATTAGTTGCTGATATCGACAGTCTTGACAGTGAAAATGATTATGTGGTTTTAATGACCTTACATAGTGCTAAGGGTCTTGAATTTCCAAAGGTTTTCTTAGCCGGAATGGAAGATGGACTTTTTCCAAGCTATATGTCGATTGTTTCTGATACTTCCTCAGAGGATTTAGAGGAAGAACGCCGTCTTGCCTATGTAGGAATTACCAGAGCAAAAGAAAAGCTGGATATTACCTGTGCGAGACAGCGAATGGTTCGGGGTGAGACGCAGTATAATAAAGTATCACGCTTTGTAAAAGAGATTCCATCAGAACTTTTACAGGGAGAGGTAAGCTCTCCGAAAATGAACGAACGTTATGAAAGCATGCAGTCATCCATGCCGCGTATGTCACATCGTCAGGTGCTAAAACGTCAGCCATCCGGTCAGAGTATGCAGACAAATGCTTTTATAAAGGCCGGAAGCATTCAGAAAGGGGCACTCGATTATGTCACAGGCGATACCGTTTCCCACATTAAATTTGGAAAAGGTGTGGTAAAAAACATTGTGGATGGCGGCCGCGATTATGAAGTGACGGTAGAGTTTGAGAACTATGGCGTGAAAAAGATGTTCGCCTCATTTGCAAAGTTGAAAAAAGTGTAAGGATTCAGAATAATAGCTAAATTCTGAATTATTATAAAAATTTCATATTTCATAAATTTTTTATATCCGAATGGGGAAACATATGTTAAAATAAGATTAGTTTATAATATCGTTGAGATAAAAGAGAAGGAGTGGTAACATGAACAAGATGGAAGATTTAATCAGCATGGCAAAATTAAACGAGTTACTGGGCAAGAAGGAAGAGAAGAAAACTTCCAAAGTAGTGTGGGTTTTTGCAATTATTGGTATTATTGCAGCAGTTGCAGCAGCAATTTATGGGATTTATCGTTTCTTCACACCGGATTATCTGGAAGATTTCGAAGATGATTTTGAAGACGATTTCGAAGATGATTTCTTTGAAGATGAAGAGGACGACGAGGAACCGGTAAAAGCAGAAGAAAGCAAAACAGAAGAATAAGCTATGGGGGCTGCAAAATTTGCAGCCCCTTCTTATTCTGTAGAATAAAAGCAAGATACATTAAGACATAGAATAACTGAGGTAAAAAGATAGATGAAAAAAGGACAGATTATTGAAGGTGTAATTGAACGAATTGATTTTCCAAATAAAGGAATCATTCATACAGAGGAAGGAAAGCAGGTCATTGTTAAGAATGGTGTGCAGGGACAGAAGGTTTCTGCTGCTATTAACAAAATCCGCAAAGGAAAATGTGAAGGCAGATTGTTAGAGGTGCTGGAAAAATCTCCGTTAGAATTAGAAGAAGCAGGCTGTAAACATTTTGGAGAATGCGGCGGCTGCACCTATCAGACACTTCCATATGAAAAGCAGCTGGAAATGAAAGCTATCCAGGTGAAAAAACTGATTGATGATGTTATTGTCCCGGAAAGTAAAGAATATGAATTTTTAGGAATTAAGGCAAGTCCACAGCAGAGTGGCTACCGTAACAAGATGGAGTTTTCCTTTGGGGATGAATTTAAAGATGGACCGTTAGCACTGGGAATGCATAAACGAGGAAGCTTTTATGATATTGTAACTGTACCGGAATGTCAGATTGTGGACGAGGATTTCCGTAAGGTTTTGATGACTACTTTAAATTATTTTAAAGAAAGAAATCTGACCTATTATCATAAACTGCGCCATACCGGATATTTAAGACATTTACTGGTGCGAAAGGCAGTGAAAACAGGAGAAATTCTTGTGGATTTGGTAACAACAACGCAGACAGATTTTTCTGCGGTGCTGGCGGATGGCACATCCGTAGAGACACAGAATGCCGAGGTTTCATTAGCAGGAAGTGAAGAAAGTGCAGCTTTTGTACAAGCATTTGCCGGCACAGAAGAAGAACTGCTGAAGGGCTGGATGGAAGCTTTATTAGAACAGAATTATACCGGAAAAATGACAGGCATTCTGCACACAAAAAATGACAGCGTTGCAGACACTGTCACAAATGAAGGTACAGATATTTTATGGGGACAGGATTATTTTTACGAGGAGCTTTTGGGACTTCGATTTAAGATAACACCATTTTCCTTTTTCCAGACAAATTCTCTTGGCGCAGAAGTACTTTATGAAACTGCAAGAGAATTTATTGGTGATGCTTTATCCGCACCGGATAAGGTTGTTTTCGACTTATATTCCGGCACCGGAACAATTGCGCAGATGTTATCTCCGGTTGCCAAAAAAGTCATCGGCGTGGAAATCATTGCAGAAGCAGTGAAAGCCGCTAAAGAAAATTCAAAGCTCAATGGTTTACATAACTGTGATTTTATTGCCGGTGATGTATTAAAGGTTATCGATGACATTGAAGAAAAACCGGATTATATCGTGTTAGACCCTCCAAGAGACGGCATCCATCCAAAGGCCTTGGAAAAAATAATTCACTACAATGTGCCTCAGATGGTGTACATTTCCTGCAAACCAACCAGCCTTGCAAGAGATTTGGAAGTGCTGCAGGCAAGAGGGTATCAGGTGAAAAAGGTCTGTTGCGTGGACATGTTCCCGAATACGGTGCATGTGGAGACCGTCGCATGTCTACAAAGGGTGGATATGTAGAAATCCTTGAGTTTACGCACTTTGCGAGAGTTTTTAAGTTTTCTGGACAAAGCAATTTTGGACGGAAAAAGGAGATTTCTCACGAGATTAAAGTCTCAGTAGTTATGGAACTGGTATGAGTGAACACAAAAATCTACAGTTCACATTTTGCACGAAAGTGATGAGCCATGCAAGGACTGAGCATGATACACGATGGGAGCTTGCTCATATAAGTGTATCAATGCGAAAGGACTTATAGGGCGAATGCCCGTGACCGAGATGAAGCGTAGCGTAATCGAGGTACATGGCGATAGATTTCGGAACATCAACAACTGAATAAGAAAAGAGTCGCAAGACCGTTTGTTTTCAACATCTTTGTATGTGAAAGCAGGCGGTCTTCTTTTGCGCGTAGTAACGAGGAAAATGCGAGAAAATGCACATTTCTTGCTTGCAAGAGAATGGGTATTTTTCGAAGCATTTGAGGAGCACCGCGACAGCGACAGAACTTGTTCTGGAGCTCTCGTTACGAAGCTGTCAGCTTTTATATCTAAGGTTTTAGAATGGAGGAATGCGAGAATGAAAGAAACAAAGGAAATGTATCCATCATGGGGTGACGACCATGGTGTAAGGTTGGGAAACGTCAAAATCAGTGATTTACAAGACTTTAAGGAACATCCCTTTCATGTTGTGGAAGATACTGCGTTGTTTGAATTGGCAAAGAGCATTGAAGATAAGGGAGTACTGGTTCCATTAATTGTTCGTGCCAATCATTATGGAGATGGGTATGAGATTATTTCCGGGCATCGTAGGAATGCTGCCTGTAAATGGGCAGGGCTTTCAGAGGTTCCTGTAATGATTGTGGAACTGGATGATAATGAGGCTGTGATTGCTATGGTAGATAGTAATTTGCAGAGAGAGCATATCAAGCCAAGCGAAAAGGCCTTTGCTTACAAGATGAAGCTGGAGGCGATGAAACAGCAGGGGAAGAGGACGGATTTAACTTCTTGCCAAGTTGGCAAAAAGTCAGTAGAAAATCCAACGCTGTCTCTTGCAAAGGTGGGATGCGGATATGATGAGAACGGCAGATGGCAAGTGACGAATGAAGAAGTTGAACAAACACCTATTGATTCTAATAAACAGCTTGCAATGCAGTTAGGTGAAAGTCAGAGGCAGATTGCCCGTTATATCCGCCTTACCAATCTTATCCCTAAGATTCTGAATATGGTGGACGAAGGAAAAATTGCTTTTACGGTGGCTGTGGAGCTTTCCTATCTGAAGGAAGAGGAGCAGTACGAGCTTCATGCCATTATGGATTTGGAACAGTGTACACCATCCTTATCACAGGCGTGTCGTTTGAAAATAATGAGCCAGCATGGAACGTTGGATATGGATGCGATTTGTATGGTTTTGGAGGAGCAAAAGCCAAATCAGCGAGAGCAGATAAAAATTCGAGCAGATTCTTTGGCGAAGTATTTCCCAAAGGATTATACCCCTAAGCAGAAGACGGACTTGATAGAACAGCTTCTGAAGGAGTGGTATGAGAAGCAGGAGTACAGTAAGCAGGAGAGCCTTGGCAGTAGCCTGGGCAGAGCAAGATAAATGAATGGAGGTAGTGGCAATGAGCAGAGAAATATCAACTTATGAAGCAATGGGTGGTACTTATACAGAGGTGGATGGTGTGCTTTATCCGAACATTGTGGTTTCGGAGGAGGCAAATGTGTGGGCTGGGAAATATGGTTTGTTATGGATGGATTATATGAAATCCAATCATGCAGATAGGTACAGACACCATATTCGTATGGGAACCTTGAATACCAAGGCTTTAGAGGTAAATGAAGAGGCTTATGAGATGCTGGAGGGAATCGTGAATCAGTATCTGGTGAAGCATAAGCTACAGAATTCAGCTTCCACAATGGAAATGTGGAGACTTCGGGAACAGGCAAAACAAATGGCGGAAGAAGTCGTGTTAAGCGACATTGTTCGCCAGTATCATTAGAATTTGGAGGATTTTAGTATGAGAGAAATTAGAGAATATAATATGAACGGAACCATTATTTTGGGCGTGGATAATGGTTATGGTAATGTGAAAACCGCCCACAGAGTATTTCCTACAGGGATTGTGAAGTGTGACAGTGAGCCGGTGCTGAGTAAGGAGTATATCGAATACGATGGCGCTTACTATATTATTGGCGAAGGTCACAAGGGCTTTGTTGCAGACAAGCAGGAAGATGATGATACTTATATCATGACTCTTGCAGCTATTGCCAAGGAGCTTGAAGCAAGAGGACTTACAGAGGCAAGGATTCATCTGGCAGTGGGACTTCCCTTGAAGTGGGTGCAGGCACAGAGGGAGAGCTTTAATGTTATTAACGGCTTGATTTGTCCAAGAACGCTCGACGATTCTTGTCCCTGTAT
>X314_Red_Deer__coassemble_207_pt1 | contig 10374 bp, 9 predicted proteins | sample X314_Red_Deer__metabat2_high_PE_002 | metagenome-assembled genome bin X314_Red_Deer
AGCAAATCAGCAAGATGTACTAAGAAAACTGAGAAATGCAAATTTCCGTTCTCATACGAACACTTTTTTGCTTTCTTGTAAACACCTTGAGCAGACATAAATCATTGCGCTTTCAGCGAAAATGGCAATAGAATTTCAAGGTTTTTGACATCGCTCGCCGAACTTTTATTTGCCGAAAGAATAAATGCGAATGGCGTAACCTTGTGATAATGCTAATTATGACGAGATATATTTAAATAATATGTTTTTTGCAACAGCCCTTTTTGACGGTGAAAGCATAAGCTATGTGCCGTGTGTGTACCCGGGAAAATCGTAGATTGTACTTTCTGGGAAGTGAGTTACAATGTTAGGTCAATATATGAGTTCGAGGAAACAGAAAATGGTTATTAAAATAAAGAAAAAATATTGACAATTAATTGTAGAATGAGTAGTGTTGAATTATTGTATCTGATAGTTTAGTGATTTATCATGAAGAAGAGTAGATGCTTATTTATCGGGAATATGCAATAATTGATGAGTGTAAGGGAATAGAAAAATGATTTATAATAATATTTTGGATTGTATGGGGCATACGCCTATGATTCGTCTGAATCGTATGAATGAGGAGGACGCGGCAGAGGTTTTAGTAAAATTTGAAGGTTTAAATGTGGGTGGTTCAATTAAAACAAGAACTGCGTATAATATGATTTGCAAAGCGGAAAAGGAAGGTCTGATTCATAAAGACACCATTATTGTAGAGCCAACCAGTGGAAATCAGGGAATTGGTCTTGCTTTAATTGGTGCAGTAAAAGGCTATAAGACGATTATAATTATGCCAGATTCCGTTAGTGAGGAACGTCGAAAATTAGTGGAGCATTATGGTGCGGAAGTAGTTCTTATTCATGACGCAGGTAATATTGGAGATTGTATTGACGAATGTTTACAGACTGCGCTTAATATGGCAAAAGAAAATCCAAATGTGTATGTACCACAGCAGTTTGAGAATCCGGCAAATCCATTAGTACATAAACATCATACAGGCGTTGAAATATTAGAACAGGTAGAAGGCCCAATTCATGGCTTCTGCTCAGGAATCGGAACCGGTGGAACAATTTCCGGAATTGGTGAGGTATTAAAAGCACAGAACCCGGATATTACCATTTGGGCGGTAGAACCGGAGAATGCAGCAATTTTAGCTGGCGGAACGGTTGGGACGCATGTTCAGATGGGAATTGGGGATGGAGTAATTCCTGAAAATTTAAATCAAAAGATATATGAAGATATTTATATTGTAACTGATGAAGAAGCCATTCGAACTGCAAAAGATTTGGCACGTTTAGAAGGAATTATGTGCGGAATATCTAGTGGAACAAATGTGGCTGCAGCATTAAAATTAGCGAAAAAGCTGGGCAAAGGAAAAACAGTCGTTACCGTTTTACCGGATACAGCAGAACGCTATTTTTCTACACCATTATTTGAATAGAAAGAGGGCTGTCGCAAAATCTTTTTCACATGGTAAGTGAATTTACAATAAAGATTTTGTGACAGACCCGATATTATATATCTCCAAATAATGTTCGGGCATTTGACTCTGTAACCCGTTCTACTTCTTCTGCAGGGACACCCTTTAATTCTGCAATTTTAGCAATTACATAAGGAAGATAGGACGAATCATTGCGACTTCCACGATGTGGCTCCGGAGCCATGTATGGACAGTCTGTTTCAATGAGGATTCGATCTAATGGAATTGCTTCTACAGTTTCTTTTAATTTCTTGGCATTTTTAAAGGTAACAACACCGCCAACACCAATATAATATCCCATTTTTATAAATTCAAATGCCATTTCTTTTGAATATGAATAACAATGAATGACACCCCCAATATTCTCGGCGTGGATAGCTTTCATAATCTCCATTGTATCAGCGGCGGCATCTCTGGAATGAATAATCACCGGAAGATGAGCATCTCTTGCAAGCTCTAACTGTCTCCTGAACCAAATGCGCTGTTTTTCCTGTACTTCCGGTTCTTTATCCCAGTAATAATCTAACCCAATTTCACCAACGGCGACGGTCTTTGGATGCGTGGTCTGTTCTTTTAACCAGGCAAAGGTTTCTTCGTTTAAGTCGGAAATGTCGCTTGGATGAACACCAACTGCCGCAAAAACATGTGGATATTTTTCTGCGAGTGCTAAAGTTTTTCCTGTGGCTTCGATAGACGAGCCAACGTTGATAATGCGTCCGATGCCTTTCCCCGGCATAGAAGAAAGCAGTTCGTCTCTGTCATCATGAAAACGATTATCATCGTAATGTGCGTGTGATTCAAATATCATGTTATTAACCATACCTTTCCGGTTTATTTGCAAATTATGCAGGTATAAATATTTGGCTGTGCAAATAGAATTAATTTTATCTATATATCAGTTTTTTTACTATGTATTTTTGTAATAAAAAACAGCAAGCTGTGTGCGGTCGCGCAATGCCAGCTTCTCCAAAATGGTGCTGATATAGTTGCGTACAGTACCTTCACTTAAAAACAGCTTTTCAGAAATTTCTTTATTGCTTAATCCCTCTGCGACAAGCTCAATAATTGACTGTTCTTTTTCGTTGATGTCATACTGGCTGTAATTAAATTCTTCCTTGGACTGCATTAGAACAGGAAGTTTGCCGACAATCTCACCACCAAAGACACTTTGACCGCCATAAACAGCTTTCAGGGCAGGAACAATTCCTTCGAAGTCCTGTTTTAAAATATAGCCCTTTGCTCCAACGCTAAGTGCCTTTACGATATATTCATCATCAGAAAAGGTTGTTAAAAATAAAATCCTTGCATCTGCATGCTCTGCGAGAATTTTTTCTGCAGCCTCTAAACCATTCATATTTTCCATGCGGATATCCATAAGTAAAACATCAGGCTGATGTTCATTATATAAAGCGATGGCTTCTACACCGCTGTGTCCGGTTGCTGCGACTTCGATAGAAGTGTCCGCCTCTAAAATTGTTTTTAAAGAGAGGGCAACCAGCTGGTCGTCATCTACGATAATAATTCTCATAGTTGAAAATCCTTTCTTTTTAGCTGTTTTTGCGAATCTTGACAATTGTGCGATTAAAAATAGATGTAATTAATATGCCTTTTAGGATAAATTCTCAGTCTTCTTTATAGAAATAAAAATTTTAAATCCCTGTTCGGTTTGAATTCGTAATGTTCCGTTTAAAGCCTCCACACGCTCTTTCATATTGCTAAGACCAATGCCGCCATCTAAATTACTGGGAATGTTGGTGCCGTTGTCCTCAATAGAAAGCTGATAAAAAGCGGGATGTTCACGCAAAACAATATCAATTTTATCGGCATTGGAATGCTTGATGATATTGGACATGGCTTCTTTTACGGTTGTAATAAAACAATATTTTACATTTCGCGGAAGAGTATTAGTAGCATCGTAGTCAATGCGGACGTTGTAATTTTCCAGCATGGCTTTTGTGGCATCATTCAGAGCCAGCTTTAAGTCAATCGAATCATCATGAAGGTCATGAACACTTTCGCGAATGCTGTTCATTGCCTGATTTAAGGTGTCGTTGATACTTGTCAGCTGTTCATGAAGCGGTTCTTCTTTGTGGATTGTACCAAGTGCACCCACCTGCAAAATAGAGCGGGAAAGCATATGCCCCACATTGTCGTGGATTTCCCTTGCAATTCGATTTCGTTCTTTTAGCGTAGCAAGATAAATTTCATAATCCTGCTTCTCCATAAGGTTTTTATTTTTTTCCTTCAAAGCAAGATTCAATTCTGTACTGGTATCCCGCATACGAATCATTTCGGTTTCCAGATGTTCGATTTTCTCAGTTTTTAAAGAAAGCAGTATTGCCAACAGACTTAAAGCAAGCCATAATGCCAGCTCCCATGTCTGATAAAGTGAAACGCCCTGAAGAAATGGAATAACTCCGAGTGCGGTCCAGTAGAAACGATTATGGCATGCGCCATAAAACAGCACCGGCAAAAATAGGGTTGCTTCCGGCAGAAACAGGCAAAGTATAAGAAACAGAATACACACAATGGCAAACTGTTTTTTATCAGACAGGTAGATTTCTAAAGCTGCAATTAGAAAACCGAGCAATAGCGAAATAACGGGCGTATATAAATTTGATATTTGAAATGCCATGATTCCGGTTAGAATCAGCAAAATAAGGTTATCAATGACACGATTCATGATAAGGATTATCCTTTCTGTCAGTGGAGTGATGCATGGGCAGCGAAGGGAAACATTTTCTACAAAACGTCTGCCCTAACAATCATAATATTTTTTTTCCTAAGAAACAACAAAAGAATTTTATCATAAAAAAACATGACAATTGTCACATTCTCTTTTGACGGACTTCACTTACATGTGACACCGGTATTTTATATACTAAACTCATAAAAATGATTGCAGGGAAGCACCGGATAAAACACAGCTTCCATAAAATATGATTTTGCAGTATAGAAAGGAAAAGATTATGAAAACACCTGTTATTAAAGTAGAAAATCTTGTAAAGCGTTATCATGAGTTGGTAGCACTTGACCATTTTAATTTAGAAATTGAAGAGGGAGAAATTTTTGGACTGTTAGGCCCAAACGGCTCAGGTAAGACAACCACAATGAATTGTATTCTTTCGCTTTTAACTTACAATAAAGGAACTATCGAGGTTTTTGGAAAAGAGATGCGTCCGGACAGCTATGATTTAAAACGCCAGATTGGAGTTGTCTTACAGAATGTGGCTGTATTTGAGGAACTGACCGTCTATGAAAACATTGATTATTTCTGCGGACTGTATATTCGCGATAAAAAATTAAGAAAACAGTATGTAGAAGAAGCAATTGATTTTGTTGGCTTAGGTGAGTTTAAAAAATTTTATCCAAAGAAATTATCCGGTGGACTTTTACGCCGATTAAATATTGCCTGTGGAATTGCACACAAACCAAAGCTTATTTTTATGGATGAGCCAACAGTTGCGGTTGACCCTCAGAGCCGTAATAAAATTCTTGAAGGGATTCAGGAATTAAACCGTCAGGGAGCGACGATTGTATACACCTCCCATTATATGGAAGAGGTTGAGCAGATTTGTACCAGAATCGCCATTATGGATAAAGGAAAAAATCTTGCTATCGGAACAAAAGAAGAATTAAAGCAGATGATTAAAAAGAGTGAGATTGTTTCCATTGAAATCTTAGAACTTTCCGCAGAGCACATGGAAGCAATCCGTAAATTAGAGCATGTATATGAGGTTCGTTATGAAAATCATCAGCTTCAGGTGTTCTGCAGTGGTGGAAAGCACAATCTGATTCGTATTTTAGGTTACTTACAGTCAAAAGAGCTTTCATTCGGAAGAGTTTATTCAGAACTACCGACATTAAATGATGTTTTCCTTGAAATTACAGGAAAAGAGCTTCGTGACTAAATAATTGTGCGAAAAGCCAAATATCTTATATTGTATGTAGTAAAACACTACACAATATTTGAACCAAAAAAAAAAAAAAAGCATTTAAAGGTTTGCGAATACTAGAAAGGTAGGAGTATTAAAATGTTTATACATTCGTTTATATATGCATTAAAGCAGTTATTTCGCCAAAAAGAACAGGTATTTTGGTGTTTATTATTTCCAATTGTGCTAGCAACACTATTTTATTTTGCATTCAGCGGACTGTCCAAGGAAGAGCAGTTTAACGCAATTCCGGTAGCGGTTGTGTTATCCGAGTCGGAGGAAGAACAGCTGTTAGAAGCAGTTGTGGAGGAGCTTGGGAAAGAGGGTGAAGACCAGTTTCTAAAAGTAACATATGCAACAGAGGAAGAAGCACTCTCGTTATTGGAAAAGAAAGAGGTAACCGGAATTCTTTATGATGGATTACCGGTGAAGCTTACTGTTTCTGCTGAGATGTCATCTGCTAAATTAGAGCAGAGTATATTAAACTGTTTTGTGGAACAGTTCAATATGAATTATGATGCTATCGAAAAAATAGCCAGCTCTAATCTGGAGAGACTTCCTGAGGCAATCGAGATTTTAGCGGCGGAAACAGCCTATAATCAGGAAACAGCCTATAGTGACGGAGATTTAGACGAGCAGTTAAGTTACTTTTTTAACCTGATAGCAATGACCTGTTTGTATGCTTATATGGATGGATTGACAATCTGTATTAAAAATCAGGGAAATATTTCGGTACTGGGTGCAAGAAAATGTATTTCGCCGGTACATAAAATAATTTCACTTCTTGGTGAGTTATGTGCGGCATTTTTATTCCATTTTGCATGTGTTGCAGTCAGCCTTGTTTATATTACCGGTGTATTGAAAATCAATTTTGGAAACGAAGCGGGATATGTGATTCTTGCGACATTGGTCGGTTGTATCGCAGGTGTTAGCTTAGGATTCTTTGTTGGTAGTATTGGAAAAGCGGGTATTGCAGCTAAGAATGGAGTTCTTATGGCGGTGGTTATGATATTAAGCTTTTTAAGTGGTTTAATGGCTGGTGGTATACGAATTATTGTAGAACGAATCTGCCCTTGGTTTAATCATATTAATCCGGCAGCATTGATTTCGGATAGTTTTTATTCATTGACTGTTTATCAGTCACACCAGCGATATTTTGAAAATGTATTAACACTTATAATCCTTTCAGCAGTATTTTGTATTGCAGGATTCTTTATGGTAAGGAGAGAAAAATATGCAGCACTTTAAAGCTTTTTATAAAGTGGCATGGAAACGTGTGCCATCAACAATTATATATTTCATTATCTTTGTAATTCTTACGTTTCTTATGGGAAGTACCGCTGAAACAAATATGGATGCGAATTTTCAAGCATCTTCACTAGATATTTGCGTCATGGATGAAGACCATACAACAGCAAGTGAAGCATTAGTAGCGTATCTTGGTTCTATTCACAATCTTGTTGCATTAGAAAATGAACCGGAAGTTTTACAGGATAATCTGTATTACCGTACCGTCAGCTATGTATTAACTATACCGGAAGGTTTTGAAGAGAATCTTTTAGCCGGTAAAACAGAGGAGCTACTTCGAAATGTCAAAGTTCCGGGCAGTACAACCGGCTATTTCGTAGATCAGCAGGTGTTGCAGTATACGAAGACCTTACAGATTTATACAGCAGGCGGTTATGAAATAGAGGAGGCTGTAAAAGCAGTAACAGATACATTAGACAGTATGGAACCTGTAAACAGCATCAACTTTAGCGAGAATAAAGCAGTAGAAAATAAACAGGTATATTATTTCTACCAGTATCTTCCATATATATTTATCGTAATGTTAATTTGTGGGCTTGCACCAATTATTCAGATTTTTAATAAGAAAAATCTTTCTGAAAGAATTCAGTGTGGTCATATGTCATTTGGAAAACGTAATGTTCAGTTATCCCTAGGAGGTATCACATACAGTCTGTTGATATGGAGCATATTTATGGTACTTTCAGTAATTGTTTGCGGAAAATCAGGTTATACGGGAAATGCACTATATGCAATGTTAAACAGCTTTGTGTTTATGTTGATTGCTGCTGCACTTACCTTATTTGTAAGTAATTTTACAACTACAGAAAGTTCTGCACATATGATTGGAAATATTGTGGGTATGGGAGCGTCCTTTTTAGCAGGTGTGTTTGTTCCACAGAGTATGCTGTCAGAAGGAGTCTTACGCGTTGCAAAATTCCTGCCGACTTATTGGTATATCCGCTCCAATAATATGCTTGCAGGTTTCACAAATGAGGAATTCAATATGCAGTTATATTGGAATGGAATAGGTATTCAGCTTTTATTTGCAGCTGTAGTATTTGCGGCAGCGTTGGTGGTTGTTAAAATTCGAAAACAGGAAGCTTAAGAGGGAGTCAGTCTGTTGCGTAGTTCCACGGTATCCTTCCAGAAACGTTTTGGAATATTCTGAGCCTGAAGCTTTGGGTTAATTCTTGCAGTAATCGCAATATTCTCAAAAAATGTAAGCCAAAGCTTCTGGTATTCCATTTCCTTTTCAGAAAAGCGTGTCAGGATATCCTGATTCAAGTCAGAGGCGTCTACTAACATGAAATCCTTTCCGGCGCGATGAACAGCCGCAAGCTGTCGGTTCTCATCATATATCATAAAGTTTTCTTGGGGAAAACGGTCTGTAAAGGGCTCTGCCAGTTGTGGCAGGGCATTATTTTTTGGATGAATTTTAGCAAAAAGAACGCCGTTTTCCAATTCGGAAAAACGTAAAAATCCACTAAGATGATGTGCTTCCGCACCAGTTGCTCTTGAAAGCTCAAAGACACGCTGGATAAATGGGACGCCGAGATAATTTAAAACCTTTGCACCGGCGGGAGAGTGTAAAGCAAATACGACTGTCTGATAAAGTGCATCCGCTTTGTCCATGACTTTTTTCTTTGAGGGTTCTTTAGCCATAGCAGCATTCACAATTATTTCAAAGAAATCGGTACCAAGCTTCCGGCGTAGAGTATTGCTGACTTTTCCCGCTTTTTCTAAACATGTGGTAACAGGATAATATTCACAGAAAAGTTGATAATTGTCCAGCTCTCTTGATATAAGGTGGATATCTTCATGGGAGGAAAGCTTTTGTTCAATCTTAAAATTCCAGGCATCGTAAATTCCGGTTAAAATACCGTCTAAGCTGTCTTCACAGACAAAAACATACATAAGATATCTCCTTTCGATTATCTGCCGATTCATGGCATATTATAGGTGTAGAAGCTGCATAAGATTCTAAACACAAGAGCATATTGGTATTACAATTTAAGAGAAAATTCCGCTTTTCGGCTGGGTTGCTAAAAAATTGGTATCAAAGAGGCTTAACTGTTCATATCCGCTGTTTCGAATATCTTTTGGAATTTGTGTCTTGTCAGAAATGAGATTACGGCAGATATAATCCTCTTCTAACTTCGTCGGGTACATCATCTTACCGGAGCAGGTGATAAAGTATAGGGCGCGCTTTAATACAACGCCAATTTTCTTTAAGTCATAAAAGTCTAAGGAACCATTTCTTCGGGCCTTTACAATTCGTTGGGCAGATTTGTAGCCAATGCCCGGCACACGAAGAAGTGTCCGATAATCTGCGGTGCTGATTTCTACCGGGAAAAATTCCAAGTGCCGGATTGCCCAATCGCATTTTGGGTCTAAGAAGATGTTAAAATCCGGGCGGTCCTCGGAAAGCAGTTCATCCACCTTAAAATCATAATAGCGAAGTAAAAAATCTGCCTGATAAAGCCGGTGTTCCCGCAGAAGCGGTGGGCCGCCCGGCAGTGCCGGAAGATCACAGTTATGGGTAACATTTACAAAAGCAGAATAAAATACGCGCTTTAGATCGAATTTATGATAAAGATTCTCTGCAACACTCATAATCTGATAATCATTTTCAGGAGTAGCACCAATGATCATCTGCGTACTCTGTCCGGCCGGGACAAATTTTGGAGCTTTGCGGTAGACAATCAGCTCATTCCTGTTCTCTGTAATACCGTTTTGAATCATGCGCATTGGCTTAAGAATCGTATTACGGGATTTGCATGGGGCGAGCTTTTTTAAACCGTTTGAGGTGGGCAGTTCTAAATTAATACTCATACGGTCCGCAAGAAAGCCGGTCTTTTCTATTAAAAGCGGGTCAGCACCGGGAATTGCCTTCACATGGATATAGCCATTAAAATGATGCTCTACGCGAAGCTTATATAAGGTCTGGTAAATCAGGTCCATCGTATAATTGGGACTAATCATAATACCGGAACTTAAAAACAGTCCTTCAATGTAATTCCTGCGGTAAAATTCTATGGTAAGCTCCACCACCTCATCCGGTGTAAAAGAAGCTCTCGGAACATCAGAGTTACAGTTGTTCTGACAGTAGGTACAGTTAAAAATGCATTCATTTGTAAAAAGAATCTTAAGGAGAGAGATGCATCTTCCATCAGCTGAAAAAGAGTGGCAGATTCCGCAGGCAAGGGAATTCCCAATTCCTTTACCGCTGCCAGCGCGGTCTACGCCGCTTGAGGTGCAAGTGACGTCGTATTTCGCCGAGTCTGAAAGAATGGCAAGTTTCTCCATGAGCGGCATGTTCTGTTGGATTCGCATAACTCTCTCCTTTCTGATTCTGCCTGTGACAGAGTGTGGGCCACAGGCAGAGAAGTGAATGGTGTGTCGAACATATGTTTGACAAATTCAATATAACACAGGAAAAAGGAAAATGCAATAGAAAATTCGAATATTTGTTCGAAATTATGCATGGTAAGTAGTAGCTCTGATATGTATACGTTTAGGCACAAAACCAGGCAGGTTTGTACTGCATTCGCAATGCTGTGTGGCTCCACACTTTTGCAGTTAGTTTTGATGCAGTATAGCTCGAAAGCTTTATAAAACAAGGCTTTCGGGCTATTTTTATTTTAAATT
>X314_Red_Deer__coassemble_209_pt1 | contig 10306 bp, 7 predicted proteins | sample X314_Red_Deer__metabat2_high_PE_002 | metagenome-assembled genome bin X314_Red_Deer
GCGGATATTACCGATATCACCGATATATATTCACATCCACAGGCATTAATGCAGTGTGGAAAATATTTAGAAAATCATCGTGACTGGGAGAAGCACAGCTATAAAAATACAGCAATGGCATCCCAAAAGGTGCGAGAGGATGGGAAAAAACATAAGGCAGCAATTGCAAGCAAGCTGACAGCAGATATTTATGGCTTAAAGGTTTTAGATGAAGCAATTCAGGATAATAAGGATAATTATACCCGCTTTATTATCGTAACCGGAAAGAAAATATTCGAAAAGAGTGCTGAGAAAATCAGTATCTGTTTTGAAATTCCTCACGAAAGCGGATCCTTGTATCATAAATTATCACATTTTATTTATAATGGAATTAACATGAACAAGATTGAATCACGTCCGGTGCAGGGGAAAGCATGGGAATATCGTTTCTTTGTGGATTTTGATGGTAACTTAAATGACGCAGCTGTGCAGAATGCACTTCGAGGATTAAAGGAAGAAACCATCCGGTTAAAGATTTTGGGAAATTATTAAGAAAAGAGATGTACTGCAATGAAAAGTCCGAAAAATTTAATATTGTACAAAGATTTTGAAAATGGAAAGCTGTTTTATAATTTTACATGGATTATGGAGAATTATAAAAATGATTATTATAACAAAGAGGATATTCAGGCTCTGCTGTATGAATGCATGAATCAGTTGATGGAATTAGCGGTCAGTCATGGATTTGAAGGAAACCTCTGGCACAGCTTTTTAGCTTTTCTTCTTGTAAATAATGAGAATGCTTACAGCAAAGCATGTGAAATCAGAGGAACTGTAGATGGTTCAATCAATCAGATTGTGTTACATGACTTTGCAATTATAAAAGAATTATTTGATTTTGAAATCAAAGAACTTGCGGAATATTTTGAAATGGATTGCATTGAAGCGGTGCTTAAATATGAAAGTACAAGTGGCAGCGGAAAGATTTTTAATCAGAGAATCAAAAGCCGGATTAACGAATTAAAAGAACACCTTGAGAAGGCAGAGGATGTAAATGCATTTAAGGATGCAGTAACAGAATTTTATAAGGACTTTGGTGTTGGTAAATTAGGATTACATAAGGCATTTCGAATCAATCACAAAGAGGATGGAGCGGAGATTATTCCAATTACAAATATTGCACATGTGAAGTTAGATGATTTGGTTGGTTACGAGATTGCTAAGCAGAAGCTGATTGATAACACAGAAGCTTTTGTAAATGGAAAAGAGGCAAATAACTGTCTGCTTTTTGGTGATGCGGGAACCGGCAAATCCACCAGTATTAAGGCAATTGCTAATCAGTACTACGATAAAGGATTACGACTGATTGAAGTTTATAAGCATCAGTTTTGTGATTTAAATGATGTTATTGCACAGATTAAAAACCGCAATTATAAATTCATTATTTATATGGATGATTTGTCCTTTGAAGAGTTTGAGATTGAATATAAATATTTGAAAGCAGTGATTGAAGGTGGATTAGAGAAGAAACCGGACAATGTATTAATTTATGCAACCTCGAACAGACGTCATCTGATTCGGGAAAATTTCTCAGATAAAGAGGAAATCAGAGAAGATATGCATACATCAGATACCGTTCAGGAAAAGCTCTCTCTTTATGCAAGATTTGGCGTTTCGATTTATTTTGGTGCGCCAAACAAGAAAGAATTCCAGAATATTGTAAAGGTACTTGCTGAGAGATATAAGCTTCCAATATCGGAAGAAGAACTTTTGGCAGAAGCAAACAAATGGGAACTTTCGCACGGTGGTTTATCAGGAAGAACGGCACAGCAGTTTATCAATTATCTGTTAGGAAAATACTAGAAATCGAGAAAAATAAGAAAGGCTGGAATGATTATGAATATTCATACTTTTGCAGCAATTTATATTGGTTCGTACGAAGTTAGTCTTAAGATTTTTGAAATAACAGCAAAAAAGAAAATTCGGGACATTGATTATGTCAGAAGAAGAATTGAACTGGGAAGAGATGCCTATTCAGAAGGACGCATTGGTTCCGAACTGGTAGAGGCCTTATGTAATACGCTCGCAGAATATAAGAAAATTATGGACAGCTATCGTGTGGAAAATTATGAGGCATATGCAGCTGCAGCATTACGAAATGTGAGCAATGAACTTTTTATTTTAGATCAGATAAAAATCCGTACCGGAATCAAAGTAAGAGTACTTAGCAATTCGGAACATCGTTTTATCAGTTATAAATCTGTGGCTGTACAGGATGAATTTGAGCAAATGATTCAAAAAGGTGCGGCTGTGATTGATGCCGGCGGCGGTGGTATGCAGATTACCGTATTCTCCAAAGGAAAGGCTGTGACCACGCAACATCTTGCGTTGGGAACCATGCGGATGCGGGAACAGCTTTCGAAAAAGAGCAGTAATATTTTCCAGTATGAAAATCAGATAGAAGAGCTGGTAGAGAAAGAATTAGAAGTATTTAAAGCAATGTATCTGCGTAATGTAAAAGTAAACTACCTGATTATTATGGGTGATTACATTAAGGAAATTATCAAAAAGGTTGGAAAAAACCGCGAAGAAAATACCGTAAATATTGGAAAATTTGTAAAATATCTGGATAAATTAAAGCGTAAGAATTTAGAAGAAATTTCGGAGGAATTAGGGCTTACCAATGATAATGATGCCTTAGTAATTCCATATATGATGATATTTAAATGTCTTTGTGAGGGCATGGATGCAGAAAATCTGTGGGCGGCCGGAGCAAATATGTGTGACGGAATTGCTTACGATTATGCAGAAAAGCATGGCACAATAAGGGTAGGTCATGATTTTGATGAAGATGTGCTTTCAGCAGCACGTAATCTTTCCGATCGTTATATGAGCTACACGCCACATATTGATGCATTGACGCAGATGTCAACACTGGTATTTGACACGATGAGGAAATTACATGGTATGGGAAGGCGGGAAAGACTTCTCTTGCAAGTGGCAGCAATCCTGCATGATTGTGGAAAATATATTAGTTTGGCAAACGGACCGGCATGTTCCTATGAGATTATTATGGCATCTGAAATTATCGGATTAAGCCATTTAGAACGCGAGATTGTTGCAGAAACAGTTTTGTATAACACATGGAAGCTTCCGCCGTATGAAGAGGTTGCAGATAAGCTTGACCAGAACAGCTATATGACTGTTGCAAAATTGTCTGCGATTCTGCGGGTATCAAATGCGATGGACAGAAGCCATAAACAGAAATTTAAAAATGTAAAGGCTGTTGTGAAAGAAAAGGAGCTTATTATCACGATAGAAACAAGTGATGATATAGCACTTGAAAAAGCATTATTTGATGCAAAAACAGAATATTTTGAATCTGTTTTCTGTATAAAACCTGTTGTTAAAGTAAAAAAAGTTTATATGTAAAAAGAGAGTAACATTATGGAAAAAGTAAAAGAATTTACAAAACCGGAATATTACGAAAATAGAGAATTAAGTTGGTTGAAGTTTGATTATCGTGTTTTAAACGAGGCAAGAGATAAAAACATTCCGTTATTGGAGCGGTTGAAATTTGTCAGCATCACATCTTCAAATCTGGATGAATTTTTTATGGTACGTGTGGCATCCTTAAAGGATATGGTTCATGCACACTACAAAAAAAGAGATATTGCAGGAATGACTGCAACAGAACAGTTAGATGAAATTAATAAGCGGACACGTGAACTTGTTGAACAGCAGTATTCTACTTATAATCGTTCTCTTGTTCCGCTGATGAGTCAGAATCAGATTACGATTATTGATGCATATGAGAACCTGACAGAAGAGCAGGCTGACTTTGTGGATCGTTATTTTATGGAGAGTGTTTATCCGGTACTTACACCAATGGCGGTAGATGCGTCCAGACCATTTCCATTAATTCGTAATAAGACGTTAAATATTGCTGCACTTTTAAAGAAAAAGAAAAAAGCAGACGAAGGAAAAATACAAAAAGAAGAGATTGAATTTGCTACTGTTCAGGTGCCAAGTGTGCTTGCAAGGCTTGTGCCGGTACCAACAGAAGATTCCGAAGAAAAGTGTTTTATTTTGTTAGAGCAGATTATTGAGAAAAACATTGATAAATTGTTTTTAAATTATGAAGTGCTTTGTGCTTATCCTTATAGAATTATGAGAAATGCAGATTTACCGATTGATGAGGATGAAGCGGCTGACTTATTAAAGGAAATTCAAAAGCAGTTGAAAAAACGTCAGTGGGGCGAGGTAATTCGTCTTGAGGTTGAGCATGGAATTGATAAAAAGCTTTTGAATATTTTAAAAGCAGAATTAAAAGTGGCAGAGCAGGATATCTTTGAAATAAACGGACCTGTGGATTTGACATTTTTAATGAAGCTGTATGGTTTAGAGAATTGCGATCATTTAAGATATAAACCATATAAACCGCAACGTGTACCGGAAATTGTTCCGGGAGAAAATATTTTTGAAGCGATTCAAAAAGGTGATATTTTATTACATCACCCATATCAGACCTTTGACCCGGTAGTAGACTTTATCCGTCAGGCATCGGTAGACCCGGATGTACTTGCAATTAAGCAGACCTTGTATCGTGTAAGTGGTAATTCTCCGATTATCGCTTCTTTAGCGCAGGCAGCAGAAAATGGAAAACAGGTATCTGTTCTGGTTGAGTTAAAAGCAAGATTTGATGAAGAAAATAATATCGTTTGGGCAAAAAAATTAGAGCAGGCGGGTTGCCATGTTATCTATGGTCTGGTAGGATTAAAGACGCACAGTAAGATTGCATTAGTGGTCAGACGGGAAGAAGAGGGAATTCGCAGATATGTACACCTTGGAACCGGTAATTACAATGATTCAACTGCAAAGCTGTATACAGACTGTGGTATTTTTACCTGTAATGAGGAGATTGGTGAGGATGCAACGGCAGTATTTAATATGCTGTCAGGTTATTCAGAACCATTATCATGGAATCGTCTGGTAGTCGCACCATTATGGCTTCGTTCAAAGTTTATGAAGTTGATTGCAAGAGAAACAAAGCATGCAAAAGAAGGAAAAACGGCAAAAATTATTGCAAAGATGAATTCACTTTGCGATGAGGGAATTATATCAGCATTATACGCAGCGTCCGCGGCAGGCGTACAAATACAGTTGATTGTACGCGGTATCTGTTGCTTGAAAACAGGTATTCCGGGTGTTAGTGATAATATTGAGGTTCGTTCTATCGTTGGTAACTTTTTGGAACATAGCAGAATTTTCTATTTTTTAAATGATGGAAATGAAGAGCTTTATATGGGAAGTGCGGACTGGATGCCACGTAATCTTGACCGCCGTGTTGAAATTTTATTCCCGGTTTTAGATGAGAAATTGCAGAAGAGTGTGAAACACATTTTAGATGTTGAACTGGCAGATAATGTGAAGGCTCATCTTTTGAGGCCGGATGGTAATTACGAAAAAATTGATAAACGTGGAAAGACCAAGGTAAATTCGCAGACACAGTTTTGCGAAGAGGCAGTAAGCCTCGTACCAAAGCCAAAGCAGGCTTATCAGGAAAGGATATTTGTTCCTGCAGAGCCTGTATAGTATGAAGTACTGAATGACCAAAATGTTGATGCAAAAGAAAAGAGGTATGGATAATGAAGAGTAAGATTTTGTTTGTGGATTTGGACGCTACATTACTTTGTGATGATAAGACAATTTCAGAACGAAATCGCAAAGCAATTCAAAGAATGTTAGAAGAGGGACATTATTTTGTAATTGCAACAGGAAGATCGGTGGAAAGTGCCAGATATGCAGTGCAGGGGCTGGGACTTACAATGCCGGGGTGCTATATGATGGCATTTAATGGTGCAGTGATTTATGACTGCTCGGCAGATCGGGTAATGCTTAAAAAATCGCTGGGAATAGAAGTTGTACAAGAACTTTTTGATAAAGCGAAAAGGGCGAAAATATATGCACAGACCTACAATAATGTTGGTGTTATTACAACCAAACACACAAAGGAGCTTGATTTTTATCACAAGAGAAGTCATATGTCCTATAAGTTAACGAACCACGTTTTTGATTTGTTAGATGAAGAGCCACCAAAGGTACTGTTGGTTCGTTTAGAGGATGATGATAAGCTTGAAAAATTTCAGCGTGCAAATGAGAAGTGGGCTAAGGGAAAATGCACATCCTTTTTCTCCTGCAAAGAATATCTGGAATATTGTCCGGTGGATACAGACAAGGGAACAGGAGTGGACTATTTATTGAAGTTGCTCAATATCCCACGCGCAAGTTCGGTTGCAGTTGGTGATGAACAGAATGATATTCCAATGATTCATGCAGCACATATTGGTGTTGCAATGCAAAATGGCACCAAAGCAATCAAAGATGCTGCTGATTTTGTGACTGAAAATGATAATAATCATGATGCAATTGCAGAAGTAATTGAGCGATTTATATTTTAGAAAAGGCTGCCTTAGCGGGCAGCCTTTAAATCTTCTAATACGGAATATGGAATGTAAAGATGACCATATCCCACAGCAAGCTTAATGCGTGGTTTGTTTGTACCATGAAAATCAGAACCACCGCTGATAAGCAAACCATTTTCTTTGGCAGTGCGTTTCATAAGCTGTTCTTCGCCGGTGGTATAGGTAGAATAAATTGCTTCGATGGCATCTAAACCAACAGCTTTTAACTCATCGATTAACTTTTGGAGATTGACAGTGCTCATGTGATAGTGCAGGGGATGTGCCAAAACGGCAATTCCACCGGCCTGTTTAATCAGCTTAACGGCATCCATCGGAGTTACTTTAAAACGATTGATGTAACATTTACATCCATCACCGATATATTTATCGAAAGCTTCCTGAACACTTTTTATCATGCCGTGATTGAATAGGAATCGTGCAATGTTTGCGCGGGTAATGACGCAGTCAGGATTTTCTGCTTTTAAAGCATCCATTGTAATATCAAAGCCTTCTTTCTGCAAGGCTTTAATCATATCTTCATTGCGATTATCGCGACAGGAACGAAAAGCTGCGGTCTGTTCTGCAAGTTCTTTATTTTCCGTATCAATATAAAGTCCAACGATGTGGATCTCTTTTCCATTATATTCCGTAGACAATTCAATGCCAGGTATCAATTCGATGTTTTCTTTTGCGGCGGCAGCCATTGCTTCTTTTACACCGGCAGTAGTGTCGTGGTCTGTTAATGCCATTGCGCTTAGTCCTGCACGCTTGGCTTCGGCAATCAATTCGGTAGGAGTAAATGTGCCGTCAGAAGCGGTGGAGTGTACATGTAAATCAACGATTCTTTGTTCCATAGTTGCTATCCTTCTTATTTTTATAAATGCTGGTTATTATTTGTTTTCTTTGAAATTCCCACTGTGATAATAGCGTTAAAATTGAAAAACAGCCATTTTATCGCCGTTAGGAAAGCTTTTGCAATAAGAATTATACACCTGTTTATTTCTTTTGCAAATGGTTGTTATGTTGTGTTATTTTTGAATGCGCGGAATTTGTGAAGTTACAGTCTGCTTCTTTGTTTTACAGATAGAAAACTTGTAATAAATTCATAAAATATGATGAATTCGACAAAAAAATTTCCACATATGTGGATTTTTGTATTATGATATAGATAGATTTTTATTTGGAGGTATTCTATGGCAAGAACAGTAGCAATTGGAATACAAAATTTCGGAGATTTAATACAGAAGAATTGTTTTTATATTGATAAAACGCATTTTATTAAGGAATGGTGGGACAGTGAGGATAGTGTTACGCTGATAAATCGTCCGAGACGTTTTGGAAAGACATTGAACATAAGTATGCTGGAGCATTTCTTTTCAGTGGATTATGCAGACAGGGGAGATTTGTTTGAAGGTCTGTCTATTTGGGAATCTGAAGAATATCAACAGATACAGGGAACATATCCGGTTATCAGTCTTTCCTTTGCCAGCATTAAAGAAACGAATTATACATCAGCAAGAGAAAAAATTTGTCACCTGCTAACGAATCTGTATATTAAATATTCTTTTTTGAAAAAGAGTGATGTTTTAACAGATGCAGATAGAGCTTTTTATGACAGAATACTTTCGGTAGATATGCGTGATAGTGATGCAACACTTGCATTACATCAGCTTTCTGATTATTTGTATCGCTATTATGGTAAAAAGGTAATTATTCTTTTAGATGAGTATGATACACCAATGCAGGAAGCGTATGTTCATGGCTTTTGGGAAGAATTGGTTGCTTTCACCAGAAGTATGTTTAATTCGGCGTTTAAAACGAATCCATGGCTTGAACGGGCTGTAATGACCGGAATCACGCGAGTAAGTAAAGAATCTATTTTTTCTGATTTAAATAATTTGAAAGTTGTAACTACTACTTCGGATGAATATGCTACGGCTTTTGGGTTTACAGAAGGAGAAGTATTTTCAGCCTTAGAAGAGTATGGTCTGGAAACAGAAAAGGAAGAAGTGAAGTACTGGTATGATGGCTTTATTTTTGGAAGTCATAAGGATATTTATAATCCTTGGTCTGCACTTAATTTTTTAGATACTGGAAAGTACGGAACTTACTGGGCGAATAGTAGCAGCAACAGCCTGGTGGGAAAATTGATTCGTGAAGGAAACAGACGGATAAAAATTTCTTTTGAAAAATTATTAAATGGAGAGGTTATTCGCTGTCCGATAGATGAACAGATTGTATATAATCGTTTAGGTGATAGTGAAATGGCGGTTTGGAGTTTGTTGGTTTCCAGCGGTTATTTAAAGGTTTTAAGCTATGAGCGTGAAGAAGAGATAACATCTGCAAGAAAAGCAAATTATGAATTAGCACTTACCAATCACGAAGTCAGACGTATGTTTTATTATATGGTGCATGACTGGTTTATTGAGGTAGAAGGAGACTATAATGATTTTGTGAATGCGTTACTTCGTGGCGACGTAGAGGAAATGAATGCGTACATGAATCGTGTAGCCTTGCAGACATTCAGTTATTTTGATACCGGAAAAAATCCGGCAGAAGCACCGGAGCGTTTTTATCATGGTTTTGTGCTCGGACTTATGACGGAACTGCTTGGAGAGTATGTGATAACATCTAATCGTGAAAGTGGATTCGGAAGATATGACGTTATGATTGAACCGAAAAAGCCGGAAAAGGATGCAATGATTCTGGAGTTTAAAGTGCATAATCCTAAAAAAGAAAATTCCTTGGAAGACACGGTAGAAGCCGCGTTAAAACAGATTGAAGAAAAACAGTACGAAGCTGTTTTGGTGGCAAAGGGAGTAGCAAAAGACCATATTCGTAAATATGGATTTGCTTTCGAAGGTAAAACCGTATTAATCGGATAAAATATTAATAAAAGAAATTTACGAAAAAATATTTACGAAAAATATAAAAATTAGCTTGACAAAGAAATATGACTTGTGTTATTTTAAGGTAGTTGTTGGAAAACAAAGTAGAGTATCCACTCTCACCGGAGCACGGCGATATGCGACAGTGACTCATGGTTAATATTTCAAAGCATCGCAACATTTATGGTACTGCGAATTTGATTGATTGTGGATAGTCTGCCTATCCACTTTTTTTGTTCCATAATGGAACAGTAAATTTATTTTGGAGGTGCAATACCATTAGCGAGTTAATGATTAATGAACAGATCAGAGATAAAGAGGTTCGTCTGATCGGAGAAGATGGAGAACAGCTTGGCATTATGTCAGCAAAGGAAGCTATGAAGCTGGCTGAGGAAGCAGAACTTGATTTAGTTAAAATTGCTCCAACTGCAAAGCCACCTGTATGTAAGATTATCGATTACGGTAAATACAGATATGAATTGGCTAGAAAAGAGAAAGAAGCCAAGAAAAAACAGAAAGTGGTTGAGTTGAAAGAGATTCGCTTATCACCGAATATTGATGTGAATGATTTGAACACCAAAATGAATGCTGCAAAGAAGTTTCTTTCCAAAGGAGATAAAGTTAAAATTACTTTAAGATTCCGTGGACGCGAAATGGCACATATGAATGCAAGCAAACATATTTTAGATGATTTCGCAGAGAGCTTAAGTGATGTGGCAGTAGTGGAAAAAGCACCAAAGGTTGAGGGAAGAAGCATCAGCATGGTGTTGGCAGAAAAGAAATAATTATTTTAAGGAGGAATATATCATGCCAAAAATGAAAACAAGCAGAGCAGCTGCAAAACGTTTCAAACTTACAGGAACAGGAAAATTAAAAAGAAATAAAGCTTACAAGAGACATATCTTAACAAAGAAGACAACAAAAACTAAGAGAAATCTTAGAAAAGCAGCAATTGTTGATTCAACAAATGTTAAG
>X314_Red_Deer__coassemble_210_pt1 | contig 10300 bp, 9 predicted proteins | sample X314_Red_Deer__metabat2_high_PE_002 | metagenome-assembled genome bin X314_Red_Deer
TTAGTTAGTTTTCTATTTGACGGACAGAAAGTAGTGGCAGAAACAGACTGTGACCGGAACACCATCCGTTATATCAGAGGTTATGAGCTAATCAGTTCCGACAGTGAAAAAGCCAAGACCTATTACCATTATGCGTCTGATGAAATGGGAAGTATTACTCACGTAATAGACGAAACAGGAAATGTATGTAATCATTACGAGTACGATGCATTTGGTGACTTCACAGTCAAAGAAGAAACCATTGAAAACCGCTTTGGCTTTACTGGTGAACAGTATGACCCGATAGCAGGATTGTATTATCTTCGAGCAAGATTCTATAATCCGGTTATTGGTAGATTCATTCAGGAAGACACCTACTATGGGGATGGACTGAATCTGTATAGCTACTGTCAAAATAATCCGGTGAAGTATGTTGATCCGAGTGGACATGATGCTTGTTTACAGAAACAGGAAGCTATAAACAAGTTAACGGAGAATGGTTTTTCACCAGAAGAAGCAGAAAACTATTATAATCAACTTAGAGAGAGTAATGGAATAGATGCCACTTTAGAGAAGATAAAGAAAGAATATGAGAGTGGTAGTAAAGCTGATTTTTATGTAACTCCTAGTGGTGAGGCAATACCATCTACTGGTTATAGATATATATCAGAGAATGCACCATATTTAGATGATATGACAAATTCGATGTCAATACCTGCTAATGCAGATGGAACTTATTTTTCATTTAATAATTATAACGTGGCAAATCCTGGAGCACTACAGGTTCCGCATGATGCATCTATTAAGGTAAGTTTTAATACCTTGCAAATAATTGATGATATTAGTGTGCCATATGGAAATTGGGGAAAAGCGTCATATTTTGAACCGATTACAACGGATTTTCCGCAGTTTGGTCCAGGTGGGGCTACGCAGGTAATTACACACAGCCCAATTAATATCGATAATATTACAAGATTACCCAAATAATAACGGAGGATTGTGATGTATAAACCAACAGAAATTGAAAGAAATAATTGTATGCGTATTGTAAAAGATATTTTAAAGGTTGAGAATGATTTTGAGTGTGAGCAATACGTCAATGAAATTTTCAAAACAACTTATTCTATTGGTGGAGACTATAGTGAAAAAACGCTTATGTCCATAGCAGAAGTATTATTGAAAAGAACGTAGTTATAAGAGTGTAGGTTAATAACGACCTATTGTCTAACATGTCTCTGCGTAAAGATATCTATTATAACAACTGAATATTTTAAGAATCAGAACGCATTGTTTTCATAGTACTTGGTGCTGTGGAGATGATGCGTTTTGCATTGAATAGCGGTATTTCTATTATAAAAATCGGTCAAAAAAGCGGTAATTCTTATGAGGATATTTCTTCTTGTAACGGACTGATAAAGGATGCCTCTTCTTTTTTTTATTTAATTATGTCACCACATAAGGATACCCAACCACCTTCCGCTTTAACCATAACCCTAACTGTCTTTAACAAAAACTTTCGACTTGCCCTTACGAAGTAATAGGCAATAGAGAAAGTTTTTATAAAGACAGTTCTAGGGCGAAATTTGCATCTGGGTGCACTTAAGGACATTAAAAAATCAAAACCTCATATTTAGTTCCAAAACGCTGATATTAACGCACTACTTTCAAAACAAATTTTTGTTGCGAAAGGAGTGCACTTTTTATGCGTGTAAGAAAAATAAATCAAGTTGACGTGAAACTACATGATTTAACCAAAGTAAAATTGAAAACTGCTGGTAACACTTCAGTTGTCCAGTTTACAGCTGGAAATAATAAAACGTGTTCCGTTGTAAATCTTTCAAAAGATACTTACTTAGATAAAAAGACTGGTGAGGTTAGGCAGAAGAAAAAATCGGAAAGTCGATACCAGTCTCCCAAGAGTGTGCGAAAAAGCATTAATCGGCTAATGGATTTGATACGGTGCAATGCCACAGACCCTGCCAAGTGTAAGTGGATTACTGTTACATACCAAGACGTGATGACTGATGGTAAGCAAGCCTTTCTGGATGCAAAGCTGTTCCTGCGAAAACTAAAGAGACATCTTGCCAAGCAGATTGATATTAATTCTGGTCAGCAGTCTTTCAAATACATCACAATAGCAGAACCGCAAGGGGAAAGACATGGCAATTCGTGGCATCTGCACATCCTGCTGATTTTTGATGATATTGCTCCATTTATCAAAAATGATACGATTGAAGAACTATGGAGTCATGGTATCACTTCTACACACAAGGTTTTTGACGCTGATGGTCTGGCTTTGTACTTTAAGGTCTATTTAAGTGACATTGAGTACGAAGATAATAATGTTGATGATGAAGAAAATACTGATAAACCTGCTACAGTAGAAAAGTTGGTAGATGGTGTAACGAAGCAATTTATAAAAGGTGAGAGATTAAAATATTATCCTGCTGGTATGAATCTGTATTCTTCCAGTAGAGGTATGAAAAAGCCAGTCGTGGAAGAAATGACAAATCAAGAAGCTATGGCTAGAGTAGGAGATGCCAAGCTTGTGTATCGCGAGACTTATTCCATTGGTGATGATAAGAAAGGTAATCTGGTTGACAAGCGGTATTATAAGAAAAAGATATAACCAAATTTTCCAGACAAATCCCTGTAAGTGAAGTACCGTAGTCATAATCCGATAACTTCTGCTTTGTACTGGTAGATGTAAAGACTGCTCCTGCAATAACAACAAGCTATTCGCAGTTTCACTACTTTGTTTGCAGTTTGTCTATTGTGATAAGTTCTGGTACTTGCTACAGACTGTCACAAACCTGCAAGCTGTGAGATGTGCAAAGTTCCATAATTCTGGCTGTCTTGGGGTATCCTGCTTTGCACTATGGCATTTTCTTTTTTTCACACGGGGGTACTTTTCAGATGTTTTTTGCAAAAAAAATATATGTGTTTTTCCATCGTGACACACATTTATTGAAATTTGTTACACTTTCTGTAACGAATAATTGCCCCCAATATAGGAACTTTGCAAATTTAATATTTTACCCAGTAGCCCTCAGATTGTTCTAAGTCTTAAAACGAACGACAGGAGGTAATAATTCATGGTTTATGGTATTGTTTCACAAGTAGATGATGCTACGACCAGAGTTTATTTTAAGAACAAGAGAGTACCAGATGTTAATGTAGTGCATATCACACAGATTGCATCATTGGTGCAGATGTTAAAGTCTGGTGAGGTGGTATTGGTAGTCAGCGTCAACCGGTTCTGGTCAGTTTCGCATTTTTCCAGTTCGGAAAGTTCTGTATGTCACAAGGGGTATCCTTACATCTGCTGGCTCAGCCTTATCTTGATTTAGGCAATGGAAAGCACTGGAAACCATCTGTGGTAAGTCAGATGATGCGTATGGTGGAAGTGGAGCGGTATGCGAAAGCAAATATGACAAATGGTTACAAGTATTCCAATGAATACTGGGAATATCTGTGTAGAACTTTTGAGATTATGAATCTTGAGGTTCTGGCTCATACATTTTCGGCAGATGGTGTGTTGAAACGTGGTAGCTGATTGGTGTTGGTAAAGTAGAGCAGTAACTGGTAAGTTTGGCGGTGCATATCGGTTCTGGGGTAAATGTGCAGGGCGGTTCTTTCGCCCTGCTCCTGCCTTTGGGGTATGGTCTTTTGGCTTCTGCCTGCTTTGCCCTCTACGAATGTTTTCTGGTGTCCATATTTGCGTTTTACGCTCCTTGGTGCGAACTAACTGCCACTGTGGTGTGAAAATCAAAATTTGGGCTTTTAACGGCTTTGGATGATAGTTCCTATTCGTACCGTTTTAGGAACTGGTGCGGTACTGGTGGGTTCTGTGGTGGCGGTAGCTTCTGTAAGGAACTTTACTGGTGTACTTTTAGGAACTGGATACATTTTTATTGATATTTTTGCTGACCTTTTATGGTCGGCATCAGATAATATTTGATTGGAGTTGGTGGCAGGGTTTAAAATCAACGATGGGATGTGTGAAGAGTTAGTTGCATTATATAATCATGAAGAAGATGTAATAATTGATTTAAATTTAGATTTATTTGATGCATTAGCAAAAAATGGGCTCGAATTAAATATGTAGAATAAAATTAATATCTTAAGACGTAAAACGCATTGTTTTCATAGCACTTGGTGCTGTGGCGACTTGGGGTACTATACTTTTTGGGGCTGTTTTATTTTTTCATACGTTGGCACTTTTCAGATGTTTTTTATAAAAAATAAGTGTGTGATTGAGATTGCTGATATATATCTTGTTTATGTACATGAAGGATTGAAAACGGAAAGTATCATTAATACGGGAACAGAAGACGAACGAAAATCAAAGAGAGGTCGGTTGGCTAATTGTGACAGCCTTATACAGAGAATGGAACATGGATATGATACAGTCATTGGTGAAAACGGAAACATGCTTTCCGGTGGTGAAAGACAAAGACTTTCTGTTGCAGAGCCATTGTGCAAAAAAGTCCGATTATTTTATTAGATGAGGCAACCGCTTCTTTGGATATTGAAAATGAATTGTTGGTAAAACAGGCGGTGAATCAATTATTAACAGCAGAAAAGACTGTTGTTATGATTGCACATACGTTACCAATTATCAGGGAAGCATAAGTATTTAAAAACCTTCAAACTGAATATAAGGCGGTCTTACTCAGCTTGAAGGTTTGACGCTTTGTTAGTTTAAATTTTTACTGAACACTTTGGGCTTTTTGCAAGGCATCGTCAACAGCAGCTTTGATACCCTTAGAACTAAAGGTAGCACCGCTGACAGAATCCACTAGGGTAGACTGGTTTGTTATAATATTAGGAATAATTTCTTCTTTTGCCCAGTCGAAATAGGGTTCATCATCAGATGATTGTAAGACGGAAATATCTGTAATCATGCCATTTTTAATTGTTACGGAGACGGTAATGTCATCGTTATAACCGAAGGCAGTTCCTTCCCATGTTCCGTCTGAATAGGCAGAAGTAGCAGACGAAGTTGTTAATACAGATGATTCTGTTTCGATGACTGCGTCACTTTCCGTGGATGAATCTGTAAGTGAAGTATTTTCACTCTCCGATGCCCAACTGCCATCTATCAGAATGATACACGCAGACATAACTGCGATAACCGGAACACCGATTCTGCAAAGATAAGTGCTGGCAGTAAGCTTCTTTTTATTTTTTAAATAAAGAGCTACACGACATATCAGATAAATCCCAAAGATTGCAGTATAGATTGCAAGCTCTATCTGATAAGCACGATTTCCTTTTGCAATTTGTAAGCCAAAAAGACAGAATACGTGCAGGTAGATCAAGCCATAAAATATATATGAAAGACGCTGTAGCTTTTTCCACGTGCCACCCTTCATCTTTTTTCGGATAGAAGTAAAAGAAGTGATGGTAAGTGGAATCAAAAGTACAAGCATCATGGTCGTACATCCGGCAGCTATGATTTCAGGAAGAGACATTGGGATATTTCTTTTGGCAACATTCTGATAATAGTGAATAAAGTAAGTTCCATTATGGAGTAGTATCATAAAAGATGCCATAATAGCCAGCGGAGCTCTTAAGCTCATTAAGGTACGAAAGAGGCGGCTTTTTGGAGGAAGCACTCTTGCGTACATGACAAGGATAAAGAGTGCTGTAGCAACGGTGCCCCGACTGATATAGCCTGTAACAAGCGTAGAAAGCCAGAAAGGCACTGAATCCGGCAGGAAAAGGCACAGCAGTGAAATGATAAATGCAGAGCAATACCAGATAACAGCATGTTTTCGAATACTGTTTTCGGCAAGCAATATTATGATAAGTGCAGCAATAAGTGCAATAAGTAATTTCATAAAATAAACCTTTCGAAAATAAAAATATTAAATAACTAAAGATATGTTCGTTACAAAGTATAGCCTGCGGCATGACCGCAGGCTAGTTGGGAATAGAACAATTATCTTGTAACTTCAAAAGTGACAGCAGGGAAACCTGTAGCTTCTAATGTAACCTCATAGGTTGCACCGGCAGGGAATAATTCTACCTCTGCATCATTCTGTGAGATAGTTGCTTCAAGATTGAAAGTACCATCTTCTGTGAAAAGGGTGGAGCCAACATTTTTACCGTTTACCGCTTCACCGTTAATGTATACAGCAGAAATATTTGCGATATAAGAGCTTCCTGTTAAAACGGTATCTCCGGCAAGCTGAATGGTAGTTCCGTCAAAAGAAACATCTCCATCAGCAAGTCCGGAATCTACAGTAACAGCATGCTGTAATCCGCAATATGTAGCATCTTCAAAGATAATTTTGTATGAGCCCGGTTCACAATCAGCAGGAAGTGTAATTACGCCGTTTGCATAAGTTACAGCTGAAGAATCAATTGCTTCACGTCCTTTTTTAACCTGGGATAATGTATAGGCACTGTCTTCCGGTACGGTTAAGGCTACGTTGATTGTGGTGCCGTCTTTTGTATAAGTGACGGTTTCATCACCTGTAATACTATATTCTTCTGATAACTGGTAGTTGCAGAAGAGATTTGTATCGATTGCAATATCATCTCCGTTTGCAACAAGGTAAGTGACTTTTGTGATAGTCTTACCCGGTATATCGGCAAAACGCTGATATGCAACATCATTTCCGTGTGATTCTGTAAATGGAACAACGGCAAAGGAAAGCTCAGATGCCTGTAACCAAAGATTGTCTTCATGCTCTAAGCCGTAAAGAGCACCGTCATCTGTTTCAATAATTGCACCCTGAACCACAGCTGCATCTAATTCAAGACCCTCAAAGTTAATCTGATAGTTTCCCCAGGCAGAAATTGTCGTAATGGATGCAGAAACATTTTCGGCGGTAACCGTATTGCCAATAGTTTTACTTAAAGTTCCATCGGAGTTGATTACTTTATATTCGGCAGGTGTCTGTTCAGAAAGTGTCATGCCGCTTACGATGTCAACTAAAGGATTGTTGCAGGCTGTTCCGTCAGCAATTGCTTTTTGTACATCATCATATAATGCTTTTGAAATTGCGACATTTACGTTTGAAGCTCCTAAGATATTGACACCGGTGTCAACCTCTTCATAGTAAGACGCTTCAAATCTTGTTGATTTTGCTGTAGTTGCACTGGTAACAGCGTCATACATTCCTTCTGCTTCGTAACCGGCAGCAGCAGCCTTGTCTTCCGAATCATACTGACCTGTGGCAGCATCAGTTTCCGGTTCAATCTGATTTAATTCACCATAGTAAAAATCAGCATATGGTAAATTTACAGTACCATATAATAAAGTGCTTTCAGCGGCAACTTCCGTTGAAGCTTCTTCTACTGAATTGGCAGGAGCAGCTTCTGTTTCGGAATTATTAGTAGTGCCGGTAGAAGCGGTGTCTCCACAGCCCACAGCAGCAATTGCTAATATACCTGTCAGACCAAGTATAAGTGCTAAATTTTTCTTTTTCATAATATGTCCTCCTAAATTGATGTTAAATGTTGTTCGTTATGAACTTGCAAAATGTATGTAACTAACAATAGTAAGTCATAACTAACTGTGAAGGAATTTACCAAAATCTTCCACAAAAGTCAATAAATAATAATGAGAAATTATATTATTAAGCACTTAAAGGTTTATTCTTGACATAAGAGGGGCAAATGTGTACGATACGGGAAGTTGGGAATATGAGTGAAGAAGGAATGACAAAGAGATATATCGTCTTGATGCATTACTTTCAACAGGAAGTGATGTAAGTGAGGTATCTGTATTGAATTAAAAGAAAGAAAGAACGCTTTCAGAGGATTATGCGTATTTGCTTCAGCGTTCTTTGGAATTATGGGACACAACAGGCGGAAATTGACTTTGGTGGAATTGCGAAGGGGTATACTTCGGCGCGTGTGGCACAGATTATGCAGAAATATGGTATAAAAAGTGCCATATCTGGAGTATGAGCTGATTTCGAAAGTCCGGGAGTAAAATAATAAAAACGGAACTATTGTAACATTGTTTTACAATAGTTCCGTTTTTTAGTGTGATAGTATCAAATATTAATTATGCTTTTGCCATTTTTCCTGTATACAACTGATAATATTTGCCTTTTTCAGCAATCAGTTCTTCGTGGCTGCCACGTTCAATAATGCGTCCCTGCTCTAAAACCATAATACAGTCGCTGTTTTTTACGGTTGAGAGACGGTGAGCAATAACGAAGGTGGTTCTGCCTTTCATTAATTTGTCCATGCCGTCCTGAACGATTTTTTCGGTTCTTGTATCAATGGAAGATGTTGCTTCATCCAGAATTAATACCGGTGGGTCTGCGATAGCGGCCCGGGCAATTGCAAGCAGCTGACGCTGTCCCTGACTTAAGTTCGCTCCGTCACCGGTTAACATGGTGTCATAACCATTTGGCAGCTGATGAATGAATGTATCAGCATTTGCAAGCTTTGCAGCTGCGATAACTTCTTCGTCTGTAGCATCTAATTTTCCATAGCGGATATTGTCTTTTACAGTTCCTGTGAAAAGGTGGGTGTCCTGTAAAACAATGCCTAAGGAATGACGTAAATCAGCTTTCTTGATTTTATTAATGTTAATACCGTCATAACGGATTTTTCCATCCTGGATATCGTAGAAACGGTTAATCAGGTTGGTAATAGTTGTTTTTCCTGCACCGGTACTTCCAACAAATGCGATTTTCTGTCCCGGTGTGGCAAAAAGGTCAACATTGTGAAGAACAATCTTGTCATCGTTGTAGCCAAAATCTACATCATTAAATACAACATCACCTTTTAATTCAATATAATCGACAGAGCCGTTTGCCTGGTGGGTATGCTTCCAAGCCCAAAGACCTGTATGTTTGTCAGTTTCTGCTAAAACACCATTTTCTTTTTTGGCATTCACAAGAGTAACGTAGCCATTGTCTGTTTCCGGCGTTTCATCTAATAATGCAAAAATACGTTCACAGCCGGCAAGCGCCATAACGATATTGTTTAACTGCTGGCTTATCTGGTTGATTGGCATATTAAAGCTTTTATTAAAAGTTAAAAAGCTGGCAAGACTTCCCAGGGTAAATCCGCCAAATCCATTTAATGCAAGCGCACCGCCGACTAAGGCACAGAGTACATAGCTGACATTGCCAAGCTGTGCATTGATTGGGCCTAAGCAGTTACATAGCGGTTTGCATAATTGGCACTTTCAAAAAGCTTATCGTTTAATTCATTGAAACGCTCCATGCTTTCTTCTTCGTGAGTGAAGACTTTTACAACCTTCTGTCCGTCCATCATTTCTTCAATATAGCCGTTTAAAGCAGCAATATCTTTTTGTTGTGCAAGAAAGAATTTTGAACTTAGACCGCCGGATTTTTTCGTTGCATAAATAGTAATGCTGACCATTATAAGTGTTACAAGGGTTAATGGAACACTTAAGGTTATCATAAAGTAAAAAACGGATATGATGGTAATACCACTTTGAATAAATTGAGGCATTGCCTGTGAAATCATCTGGCGTAAGGTATCTATGTCGTTCGTGTAGGTAGACATGATATCACCATGGGAGTGTGTATCAAAATATTTGATTGGCAGACTTTCCATATGGATAAACATATCATCACGGAGATTACGAAGTGTTCCCTGAGTAACATATACCATTGTTTTTGTATTGATAAAAGCAGCAAGTGCACCAAAAGCATAAAAAATGGCAACATGCCTGATTTCATTCAACAGATTAGTGAAATCAGGTGTTTCCTGACTTAAAAGAGGAGTGATAAACTCGTCAATTAAGTTTTTCATAAACATGGTTCCCTGATTTGTTGCAAATACAGTAACAAAGATACAGATAACAACGATAATACAGTGCATTGCATAATTTTTGAAGATATATGCAAGCAGGCGTTTTAACAGCTTACCCGGATTTTTAATCTTTGGCTTTGGACCTCTCGGACCACGAGCATTAGGGTTTTTCAATGGTTTTACATTTTCAGCCATCATTCTGCACCTCCTTCGTCAAAATCACCGCTGCCGGAGGTCTGGGATTCATAAACCTCACGGTAGATAGCATTCGTTTTTAATAAATCTTCATGGGTGCCAAAGCCATCAACTATACCATCATTTAAAACGATAATGCGGTCGGCAGTCTGAACAGAAGAGATTCGCTGTGCAATGATAAGCTTTGTGGTGTTTGGAATTTCTTCTGCAAATGCTTTTCTGATTTTGGCATCTGTAGCAGTATCAACGGCACTGGTGCTGTCATCTAAAATCAGAATCTTTGGCTTCTTTAAAAGGGCTCTTGCAATACAAAGACGCTGCTTTTGACCACCGGATACGTTTGTTCCGCCCTGTTCGATATGGGTGTGGT
>X314_Red_Deer__coassemble_211_pt1 | contig 10266 bp, 9 predicted proteins | sample X314_Red_Deer__metabat2_high_PE_002 | metagenome-assembled genome bin X314_Red_Deer
GGATGTTATGCTGCAAAAACTAAGAGAATTTTTGTTACAAAAAAAGTGGCAGCAAATGAAAAAAAGTGACTGGATTGCAATAGCTCTAACAGGGGTGCTTGTACTGATTCTTGCAATTCCATTAGAAAAGTCAGAAGTACAAAAGGAAAGTACCGGTGATGGGAGTGTAAGCAGTCAGGAAACTGATTCTGTTGTGGCAAAGGGAACGATTACAGGAGGGGACGGGTATGCAGCCACTTTAGAAACGCGTCTGGAAAATATTTTAAGCCAGATGGAAGGTGTTGGAAAGGTAAAGGTCATGATTACACTTTCGGATACAGGAGAAAGTATAGTGGAAAAGGATAGGGAAGACAGCTATTCTTCCGTAACGGAAACGGATAGCGACGGTGGAAACCGCGCCACAACTGAGCGGGAGGAAAGCTATAAAACTGTTTATGTGGAGAACGGAAGTGAAATCTATCCATATATTGAAAAAGAAGTATTGCCCTCGATTAAGGGTGTTGTAATTGTTGCTGAGGGTGGAGAAAATCCGACTGTAGTTTCTGAGATTTCAGATGCAGTTATGGCATTATTTCCGGTGGAGGCGCATAGGATTAAGGTAGTAAAGATGAGTTCCAAGGAGGAATTACGGTGAAAAAATTATTTCGAAAAAATCAACTGATTATTACAGCTCTTGCTCTGATGATTGCAGTCGCAGGATACTTTAGCTGCATGAATGATGATATTGATGATGCAGAGATTGCAGCAGAAGCAAGCGGGGATTTACTGGAAGAGGAATTTGAAATTTCAGATGAAGATGTTTTAGGGGAAGAGGATATTTTTGTGGCAGAAGAGGGAGAGAGTGTTTTAGGAACGGAAACTGCTCTGATTGAAGGGCAGGTTGGAGATGCTGCGGTTGAGGGCGAAGCTTCCGATGCGGAGGTCGCAAGCGATGCAAATGTGGATGAAGATGTAGCCGTCAAAGATGTAGCTGCAGAGGATACTTCAGTGAACGCGGAGAATGGTACCGTTGCAGCAGAAGATTTGGAAATAGAGAATCCGGGAGAAGCAGTACTTACAAGTTCTACCGTTTCAAACATAGACTATGCTTCAGAAATGAAATTAAGCAGAGAGCAGGTTCGTTCTAAGAACAAGGAAACACTGCTTGAGGTTGTAAATAACACAACAATTTCAGATGAACTAAAACAGGATGCCATTAATAAAATGATTGCATTAACAGATATTGCTGAACGCGAAAATGCGGCAGAGATGATGTTGGAAGCAAAAGGATTCACAGACGTTGTGGTTAGTATCAGTGATGATACCTGTGATGTTGTTTTAAATATGGGCGATGTCACAGATGCAAAAAGAGCACAGGTAGAAGATATTGTAAAACGTAAAACAAATATCTCAGGAGAAAACATTATTATTACACCAATTGTTATTACGGAAGAAGCGGGAGAATAAGGAATTTTTACTTGATTTTATAGGGATATCGGTTTATTCTAATTAAGCAACTAAGTATTGCTTTTTGAAAATGAGAGGAAAAGAATGAAAAGAGTATTCCTGATAGTATTAGATAGTGTTGGAATTGGAGAAATGCCGGATGCGGCAGAATATGGTGATGCAGGCAGCAATACCTTAAAGGCAGCCTCAAAGAGCCCATATTTTTCCATGCCAAATATGAGAAAACTAGGATATTTTAATATTGATGGTGTTAATATCGGTGATAAAGAAGCCGCACCATCCGGTTCCTTTGCAAGAATGACGGAGGTTTCAAAGGGAAAAGATACAACCATCGGACATTGGGAAATTGCCGGCGTAATTTCGCCGACTCCACTGCCGACTTATCCCAACGGATTTCCGCAGGAAGTGATAGAGGAATTTTCAAAAAAAACAGGCAGAGGTGTTCTTTGTAATAAGCCTTATTCGGGAACGGATGTGATTCGTGACTATGGTGAAGAACACATGAAAACGGGTGATTTAATTGTGTATACATCCGCAGATTCTGTTTTTCAGGTAGCTGCCCACGAGGATATTGTGCCGGTGGAAACTTTATATGAATATTGTAAGATTGCAAGAGAATTGCTGCAGGGCGAGCATGGTGTTGGACGTGTCATTGCCAGACCATTTATTGGAACACCGGGAAATTTTACAAGAACCGGCAGACGTCATGATTTTTCCTTACAGCCGCCAAAGACAACAATGTTAGATGTCTTAAGTAAAAATGGATTTGATGTGCTTTCCGTTGGAAAAATCATTGATATTTTTGCGGAAAAAGGAATTACGGAATATGTCCGTTCAGATGGAAACGCAGACGGAATTGATAAAACAATCGAGTACATGCAAAAAGATTTTAACGGCATCTGCTTTACAAATCTTGTGGACTACGATATGTTATATGGGCATAGAAATGATGTAGATGGTTATGCAAAAGCATTGACTTATTTTGACGAGAGACTGCCGGAGCTGTTAACACAGATGCGTGACGAGGATATTTTAATGATTACTGCTGATCACGGCTGTGATCCAAGTACACCATCTACAGATCATTCAAGAGAATTTACACCGCTTTTAATGGTAGGAAAACCAATCGAAGCCGGTGTAAATTACGGAACAAGAAAAAGCTTTGCTGACATATCAGCAACGATTTTAAACTATTTTGGAATCACACCGGAAAATACAGCTGATTTCCCGGCTGGAGAGACCCTTATACAATTTTAATTTAACATGCGAGAAATCAGACAATAGAAGATTGAAAAAATCTTCTATTGTTTTTGCGCGAAGGCAAAGCGAGGGTGGCCCGTGCTTGCACGAGGCAATCCGAGCGCGCTCGTGAATCTGAGAAACGATCAAAGGGAGTTTTTCACGATTTGCGCGAAGGCAAACAAGAGAGAATTTGGAGGAAAGATTTTGGCTGATTTAAAGAAAGAGATAGAAAAAAGAAGGACATTTGCGATTATTTCCCATCCGGATGCCGGTAAGACAACCTTAACAGAAAAGTTCCTTTTATATGGAGGCGCAATTAACCTTGCCGGTTCTGTAAAAGGAAAAGCGACAGCTCGTCATGCCGTATCTGACTGGATGGAAATTGAAAAGGAAAGAGGTATTTCCGTTACATCGTCTGTACTTCAGTTTAACTATGGTGGATATTGTATCAATATTTTGGACACACCGGGACACCAGGATTTCTCAGAGGATACTTATCGTACCTTAATGGCGGCAGATTCTGCAGTCATGGTAATTGATGGTTCGAAGGGTGTTGAGGCACAGACAAGAAAATTATTCAAGGTTTGTGTTATGCGCCATATTCCAATTTTTACATTCATCAATAAAATGGATAGAGATGCAAATGATACCTTTGATTTGCTGGATGAAATCGAAAAAGAGCTTGGTATTGCAACCTGCCCGATTAACTGGCCAATCGGTTCGGGAAAAGGCTTTAAGGGCGTTTATGACCGCAATACAAAAAAAGTTATGACTTTCGCAGATACCTTGAAGGGAACAAAGGAAGGTACCGAAAAGCATCTTGATATTGACTCTCCTGAGTTGTTAGATGAAATCGGCGAAGCTGCAAAGGATAAATTATTAGAAGAAATCGAGTTATTAGACGGAGCAAGTGCAGAATTTGATATGGAGCTTGTTTCTAAGGGTGAGCTTTCTCCTGTATTTTTCGGTTCTGCACTTACTAACTTTGGTGTAGAAACCTTTTTACAGCATTTCCTTCAGATGACCTATTCACCATTGCCACGTAAGGCAGACATTGGAGAAGTTGATCCATTTGGTGAAGATTTTTCAGCCTTTGTTTTTAAGATTCAGGCAAATATGAATAAAGCGCATCGTGACCGTATCGCATTTATGCGTATCTGTTCCGGTAAATTTGAAGCCGGAATGGAGGTAACACATGTGCAGGGCGGCAACAAAAAAATTAAATTATCCCAGCCACAGCAGATGATGGCGCAGGAGCGTCACATTGTGGATGAGGCATATGCCGGAGATATTATCGGTGTCTTTGATCCGGGTATTTTCTCGATTGGAGATACAATCACAACAGCAAAACCATTCCAGTTTGAAGGAATTCCAACCTTTGCACCGGAGCATTTTGCGAGAGTGCGTCAGGTTGATACCATGAAGCGTAAACAGTTTATGAAGGGAATGCAGCAGATTGCCCAGGAAGGTGCAATTCAGATTTTCCAGGAATACAACATGGGAATGGAAGAAGTGATTGTCGGCGTTGTTGGTGTACTTCAGTTTGACGTATTAAAATATCGTTTAGAGAACGAATATAACGTAGAAATCCGCATGGACAACCTTCCATATGAACACATCCGCTGGATTGAAAATGAAGATGTGAACATGGACAAAATCGTAGGAACATCTGATATGAAGAAGATTCAGGATTTAAAAGGACGACCACTGTTATTATTTGTAAATGCATGGAGTGTCGGCATGGTATTAGATCGAAATGAAGGACTGATACTCAGTGAATTTGGACGAGAGTAAGTGAGGAAAGAACACAAAAAATTCATGCCGGCATGAATTTTTTGTGTTTTGGACGAACGCGAGGACATGCAATTGAAGCTGTTTTTGCTATAATTGCATGGACACACACAAAGAGTGCTTTGTGTGTACTCTCGAATATTAATGTAAAGTAAGTGAGGAAAGAACACGCTATGGCTATTGTAAAAATCACAAATGACAATTTTGAAGAAGAAGTACTTGCATGCAAAATCCCGGTGATTATTGATTTTTGGGCAGATTGGTGCGGACCATGCAAAATGCAGACCAAAATTTTTGAAGAACTTGCAAATGAGCTGGAGGGAAAAGTAAAGTTTGGAAAAGTAAATGTAGATGAAGAAGCTGCACTTGCGTTAAAATATCAGATAATGAGCATTCCAACACTGATTGTAATGAATTATGGTATTTTCCAGAAAAAAGCAGTTGGTTTACAGAGTAAGGATGCAATTCTTGAAATGTTAAAACTGGAAAATTAAGTCCACGGAAGGATTTGCAAAAGGATGCAAAGAGCGCAGTTTAGCGTATTTTATAAAAACTTAATTTGTACATGGGAAAAAGGTATGATATGCTTTTTTAGAAAGCTGTATCATATCTTTTTGTTTATGTGGGTAGTCATATTACGATAACAAGTCAAATAACTACTTGAGAAGCTGCACTTTTGGGGAAAGATGCGTGGCGGTTTCTGTTTGTTGACAGTATAGGAATATATTGTCAGTCTTAATGGCGTATGCTTTTGTTCGGGCAGAGTTCCTGCCGTATGTTCTAAGTTTGATTAAATTACATTGCGGGTATTTTTGTATTAAAATATTTCATTTATGGAAATTAAAATTGCTGGAATTGTCCGTTTTATTGGACAATAAATATATATAATATAAATAACTGAGTTGTAAATGAAAAATAGGCATTGACAATTCAAAAAAATTATAATACTATAAAAACAGAAAACGAACACGCGTTCTTGAATGTGTGTTCGATGTGGAGGAGAGAAGAATGGCAAGAGAAGATAAACTGAAAGCGTTAGATGCTGCAATTTCGCAGATTGAGAAACAGTATGGTAAAGGTTCTGTTATGAAGTTAGGTGACAGTTCCGCACAGATGAGTGTAGAGACTATTCCAACAGGTTCGTTAAGTTTGGATATTGCATTGGGGCTTGGAGGACTTCCAAAAGGAAGAATTATAGAGGTTTATGGACCGGAATCCAGTGGTAAGACAACTGTTGCATTACATGCAGTTGCAGAGGTACAGAAGAGAGGCGGGATAGCAGGCTTTATTGACGCAGAGCATGCGCTTGACCCGGTTTATGCGAAGAATATTGGAGTGGATATTGATAACTTATATATTTCACAGCCTGATTGTGGTGAGCAGGCACTTGAGATTACTGAGACTATGGTGCGTTCCGGTGCAGTAGACATTGTAATCGTTGACTCTGTTGCTGCCTTAGTTCCGAAGGCGGAAATTGATGGTGATATGGGAGATGCCCATGTTGGTTTACAGGCACGTTTAATGAGTCAGGCACTTCGTAAATTAACAGCTGTTATCAGCAAGTCAAACTGTATAGTTATTTTTATTAACCAGTTACGTGAGAAGGTTGGCATTATGTTCGGTAATCCGGAAACTACAACCGGTGGACGTGCATTAAAGTTCTATTCTTCCGTTCGTATGGATGTAAGAAGAATTGAATCCTTGAAGCAGGGCGGTGAGGTGATTGGTAACCGTACGCGTGTGAAGGTTGTAAAGAATAAAGTGGCACCGCCATTTAGAGAGGCAGAATTTGATATTATGTTTGGTAAAGGTATTTCCAAGGAAGGAGATATTCTTGACCTTGCAGCAGATAAGGGTGTTGTAAATAAGTCCGGTGCATGGTATGCATACAATGGCGATAAGATTGGTCAGGGACGTGAGAATGCCAAGATTTATTTAAAAGAGAATCCATTGATTTGTGAAGAAATTGAAGCAAAAGTCAGAGACTTGTTTAAATTAGATGGTGCCGAAGCAACAGAAGAGGCAGAGCAGGATGTTCCGGAAGTACTTGAAGCAGAGGAATAAAACATGGATCTTTCAGTTGATGAAGTCGTTTCTTTAGAGAAGGGAAGAGCAAGAATTACATTAGATAATGGAATGCAGTTTATTTTATACCGGGGAGAAATGCGTCAATTATCCATAAAACAGGGAACACGCATTTCGCAGGAACAATACGAATATATATTACAGGACATTATCGGAAAGAGAGTAAAGAAGCGTGCGCTCTACCTTTTGCAGAAACAGGACAGAACAGAGAAGCAGCTTTACGATAAATTAAAGCAGAGCGAATACCCGGAAGAGTGTATCGAAAATGCAATTCAATATGTGAAAGATTATCATTACATAGATGATGAACGTTTTGCAAAAAGCTATATCCGTTATCATCAGGAAAAGAAGAGCCTAAAGCGGTTAGAAATGGATTTGCTTTCCAAGGGGGTTGACAAAATAACGATAGAGGATGCCTTAGATGAGGAATTTGATGCGGATGAGAAACAGATGATTGCAAAGTTGCTTGAAAAAAAGAAATTTGATGCCAGTCATGCAGATGTTGCAGTACGAAGAAAGCTGTATCAATTTTTGTTAAGACGTGGTTTTAAAAGTAATGATATTTTAACTGTGATGGAGCATTATAATCCCTCGTAAAGCAAAGGGGTTCGATAGAGAAAACTTTCAACGTGAGCATTTATGACAAAAAACCAGTCTGCTGATGCAGACTGGTTTTTGTACAATATGTTGTATTCTTTTTTTTTAGAAGTGCAATATTATGCATTATGTACAGCAATTTACTTGACATAACTTATAAAATAGAATAAAATTTAACTGTTGTTATTTATGACAGAAAATTAATACAATTAATGTTATATGTACAATGAAAATTTCATAAAGGAGGTGCTCCTGTGCCGCAGTTAGTGATTGCTGTTGTTGTTTCAGTTATTGTTACTGCAATAATTGCTATATTAGGAACAACTGCATACCATAAAAAGGTTACAAACTCTAAGCTTGGTAATGCAGAAGAGAAAGCTAGGGAAATTATTGATGAAGCAGTAAAGACAGCAGAGACCAAGAAGCGTGAAGCAATGCTTGAAGCGAAAGAGGAATCCATCAAAGTTAAAAATGACCTTGATAAGGAAGTAAAAGAGCGTAGAGCAGAGATTCAGCGTAGTGAACGCAGAATCGTACAGAAGGAAGAAAACTTGGATAAGAAGTTAGAAGCCATCGAAAAACGCGAAGCCGGTTTTGCTGCAAAAGAAGAAGAAATCAACAAACAGAAAGCTCAGGTTGCAAAGCTCAATGAAGAGCGTTTACAGGAATTAGAAAGAATCTCTGGATTAACCTCCGAACAAGCAAAGGAATATCTCTTAAAAACCGTTGAAGAAGATGTTAAACTTGATACCGCAAAATTAATCAAAGAAATGGAAAACAAAGCAAAAGAAGAGGCTGATAAGAAGGCAAAGGATTATGTAGTCACAGCGATTCAGAAGTGTGGTGCAGATCATGTTGCTGAAACAACAATTTCTGTTGTACAGCTTCCGAATGATGAAATGAAGGGAAGAATTATCGGACGTGAAGGACGTAACATCCGTACATTAGAAACAATGACGGGTGTAGATCTTATTATAGACGATATTACAGAAGAAGATATTTTATCTGGTTTTGATCCTATCAGAAGAGAAGTTGCCCGTATTGCTTTGGAGAAATTAATTGTAGACGGACGTATTCATCCGGCTAGAATTGAAGAAATGGTTGAAAAGGCACAAAAAGAAGTTGAAACAATGATTCGTGAGGAAGGCGAGTCGGCTACGTTAGAAGTTGGCGTACATGGTATTCACCCGGAACTCGTTCGCTTACTTGGTAGAATGAAGTTTCGGACAAGCTATGGACAGAACGCATTAAAGCATTCTATTGAAGTTGCACAGCTTTCAGGATTATTGGCGGCAGAAATCGGTGTTGACGTAAGAACTGCAAAACGTGCAGGTTTATTACATGATATCGGTAAATCTGTAGATCATGATATGGAAGGGTCTCATATTCAGATTGGTGTTGATTTGTGTAGAAAGTACAAAGAATCAGCACTTATCATTAATGCTGTAGAAGCACATCATGGAGATGTAGAACCGGAATCGTTGATTGCATGTATTGTTCAGGCAGCTGATACAATCAGTGCGGCAAGACCTGGTGCAAGAAGAGAGACGCTTGACACATATACAAACAGATTAAAACAATTAGAAGATATTTCAAACGGATTTAAGGGTGTAGAGAAATCTTTTGCTATTCAGGCAGGTAGAGAGATTCGAGTTATGGTTGTTCCAGAGCAGATTAACGATGCTGATATGGTAATATTAGCACGCGATGTTGCTAAGAAGATTGAATCAGAAATGGAATACCCGGGACAGATTAAAGTAAACGTAATTCGTGAATCAAGAGTTACAGATTTTGCAAAATAAGAGTAAGAGATTAAGAGGGTATGATGCCAGAAATGGTGTCATACCTTTTTATGTTATAAGGTTCGGATGCCAAAAGGTCTGTACAATTTGCCGGTATAAGTGAAAAGACAGAGCTTTTGATACTCTAATCATATATATTAAAAAATAGTTTGATACTACACAAAAAAGTGGTACCATAACATAAGAGAAAATTAGGAGGAAATGAATATGGACGTACAGGTAAAAAGAATAAATCGTGAATTGTTAAGACAGGGAACAATTCTTGATATTTACACAGATACAATGTTACTTCCAAATGGAAAAACGGAAGAGTGGGATTTTATTTCACATCGAATGGGAGCAGCTGCAGTGGTTCCGGTACGTGAGGATGGAAAAATTTTAATGGTAAAGCAATATCGTAATGCGATAGAGCGAATGACATTGGAAATTCCAGCCGGTTCACGTGACAGTGTTACTGAGGATACAAAAATTTGTGCTGCAAGAGAATTAGAAGAAGAAACCGGATATTGTAGCGATAATCTTACAAAGCTTTTATCCTTAAAAACAACAGTTGCTTTTTGTAATGAATTTATTGACGTATATCTGGCGAAGGACTTAAAAGCGGGCTCACAGCACTTAGATGAAGGAGAATTTATTGATGTGGAAGCTTATGATATTGATGATTTATGTACAATGATTTACGAAGGAACAATTCAGGATGCAAAGACAGTTTCCGGATTATTAGCATATAAAAATTTGTTGAACCGGGGACAGGATTAATCTAAGGGATTTGCTTTGTAAATTTTTAAATGCTGCGTGGATTTGAAGCTGCGGTGCGGCTACTGTATTAAAAAATAGGAAAGAAAAGAAAACGACTGCATAGATTTACTATGAAAGGATTTGTGGTAAATTATGAAAAAAAGCAGTTGGATTTTTTTTCTTTCTTTTTTTGTTGGGATTATCGGGATGAATTTTTGTTATAGCAATGCTATGATACCATATGATGTCAGCATATATGGAAATGTAAGTGTTTTGACAGGGCAGATGTCTAAGGAACGTTATTTTTGTCATATTTTTCTGTTAAGAAGTAAGCTGTGGTTATTTGCAATGCTTATGGAAGGGGCGTTGCCGAAGGGCTTGGCTGTATACGGAGTCGGTAGTATATTAGCAGCAATGTTTGGTGGATTAACAACAATTGCAGTAACAACCGGAGGTATTAAGGGGATTTTTCAATTGTTCCTGTCTCTTTTCCCACAATGGATATTTTATGGCATCGCTTTTCTTCTATGGAAAAGAAACAGGCTTCCGGTGGATAGAGAAACAG
>X314_Red_Deer__coassemble_212_pt1 | contig 10221 bp, 11 predicted proteins | sample X314_Red_Deer__metabat2_high_PE_002 | metagenome-assembled genome bin X314_Red_Deer
ATGTTACACTTTATCAGGGCGTAACTTTAGGTGGTACCGGAAGGGAAACCGGAAAACGTCATCCAACCATTCGGGACAATGTCATGATTTCTGCCGGGGCAAAAATTATTGGTTCTTTTACTGTAGGAGAAAATTCAAAAATTGGTGCGGGAAGCGTTGTTTTAAAAGAAGTTCCGCCAAACTGTACAGTAGTTGGTGTGCCGGGACGAATTGTAAAACGTGATAATATAAAAATTCCAAGGTGTGATATGAATCAGACAGATTTGCCGGATCCGGTACAGGAAGATATCAATGTACTTGCAAGAGAAAATGCAGAGCTGGTAAATAGAGTAATAGATTTGGAAAAAGAAATTAGAGAACTTATTGAACTTATAAAAGATATTAAAAAGTAATTTTGGAAGAAAACCTATTGGAAAAAAGGTGCAAAACAAAAAAATCAAAGAATAAGATAGAAAAGATAAGGAATGGAGAAACAAATGGAGAACAAATTTAAGTTTTATAACACATTAACAAGAAATGTGGACACTGTAATTCCACACGAGGATGGGAAAATTGCAATGTATACCTGCGGACCAACTGTATATCATTTTGCACACATCGGAAATTTAAGAAGCTACATTATGGAAGATGTATTAGAAAAATCACTTCGTTATGTTGGATATGATGTAAAACGCGTTATGAACATTACTGACGTAGGACACCTTTCATCCGATGCTGATACAGGTGAAGATAAAATGTTAAAGGGCGCGCAGAGAGAGCATAAAACAGTGATGGAAATTGCAAAATTCTATACAGATGCTTTCTTTGAGGACTGCATGAAATTAAATATTAAAACACCTGACGTGGTAGAGCCGGCAACAAACTGCATCCCTGAATTTATTCAGATGATTGAAGGATTATTAGAAAAAGGGTATGCATATTTAGCAGGCGGAAATGTTTATTTTGATACATCAAAGCTTGACGATTACTATGTATTTTCTTCCCAGACAGAAAAAGATATGCTCGTTGGTGTTCGTGATGATGTAGAAGAAGATACAAATAAGAAAAATAAAAATGACTTCGTACTTTGGTTTACAAAATCCAAATTCGAAGATCAGGCATTGAAATGGGAAAGCCCATGGGGCGTTGGTTATCCGGGATGGCATATTGAATGCTCCAGCATCAGCTTAAAGCATTTAGGCGAATATATGGACATTCACTGTGGTGGTGTAGACAACATCTTCCCACACCACACAAACGAAATTGCTCAGTCTGAAAGCTATTTAGGACACAAATGGTGCAATTACTGGTTCCATATCCAGCATTTAAATGATAAATCCGGTAAAATGAGTAAATCCAAGGGAGAATTTTTAACAGTTTCTCTTTTACAGGAAAAAGGCTATGATCCGGTTGTATACAGAATGTTCTGTTTACAGTCTCACTATAGAAAACCATTAGAATTTTCTTATGAGATTATGGATAACACAGCAGCCGCATACAAAAAACTTGTAAAACGAATTGCTAGCTTAAAGGATGAAGGCGAAGTAGAACAGGCAGCATTTACAGAATATAAAGCAAAATTTGAGGATGCTATTTCAAACGACTTAAATACATCTATGGCTCTTACCGTACTTTATGATTTATTAAAAGCAGATACAAATGATAAAACTAAATTAGAATTAATTAAGGATTTTGATTTCGTATTATCTTTAAATCTTTTAAATCCGGCAGAAGGTGAAGAAGAAGGCGTGGATGCAGAATTGGAAGCATATGTACTTGCTAAAATCGAAGAACGTAAAGAAGCAAAGAAAGCAAAAGATTTTGCCACAGCAGATGCGATTCGTGATGAATTACTTGCAAAAGGAATAGAAATTAAAGATACGCGTGAAGGTGTAGTATGGAAAAGGGTTTAGATTCGTATTTAAAAGAACAATTTCAGATTCCGGATGTTGATATCCGCACGTATTCGCCGCTTACATTAGCCTACATTGGCGATGGAATTTTTGATCTTGTTATCCGCTCTGTGGTTGTTGCCAAAGGCAACACCAGAGCCGGAGAATTACATAAGCGGACAAGCCAGATTGTAAAAGCACATACTCAGGCAGAAATGATAGAAGTGTTGCTTCCACTTTTGACAGAGGAAGAAGAATCCGTTTACCGCCGGGGAAGAAATGCGAAGTCTCCAACCATGGCAAAAAATGCGACCATGTCTGACTATAGAAAAGCAACCGGCTTTGAAGCACTTATGGGATATCTTTATTTACAGGATCAAATGGAGCGAATTGTAGAACTTGTAAAAGCCGGTACAGATGGTTTGAAGCTGAAATTGTAAAAGAAACGTGAAGGCCGGAAAAGTTCGACAGATTGCAGAAGTGATAATGTTTTGTCTGTGTAACAGATGACGCAGATTATGAAAGGACATAGATATTATGGGATACGAAGAATTGAAAATTGAAGGAAGAAACGCTGTATTAGAGGCATTTCGTTCCGGAAAAACAATTGATAAATTATTTGTTTTAGATGGCTGTCAGGATGGACCGGTCCGCACGATTGTAAGAGAGGCACGAAAATACGATACCATTATTAATTTTGTGGAAAAAGAACGTTTAGATCAGCTTTCCGAAACAAAAAAGCATCAGGGTGTGATTGCAATGGCTGCAGCATATTCCTATGCAGAAGTAGATGATATTTTAAAAAAAGCAGAGGAAAAAGGTGAGCCGCCTTTCATTTTCTTATTAGATAATATCGAAGACCCACACAATCTTGGTGCGATTATCCGAACTGCAAATCTTGCCGGGGCACATGGTGTTATCATTCCAAAAAGAAGAGCGGTAGGACTGACTGCAACAGTTGCCAAAACCTCCGCAGGGGCAATTAACTATACTCCGGTTGCAAAGGTTACAAACTTAACAGCAACCATTAAAGAGTTAAAAGAAAAGGGAATCTGGTTTGTCTGCGCAGATATGGGTGGTACAGAAATGTATAAGCTGGACCTGAAAGGACCAATTGGCCTTGTAATTGGAAATGAGGGTGAAGGTGTAAGCAAGCTTGTAAAAGAGAACTGCGATTTTATTGCATCCATTCCAATGAAAGGTGATATTGATTCCTTAAACGCATCTGTTGCAACCGGCGTTTTAGCATATGAAATTGTAAGACAGCGATTACAGTAAGTGAGGTATCTGGGGTGGATTCTTATCGTGATTTGACGGATGAGCAGTTGATTACAAAGCTGCGCTCCGGTGATACGAAAATTATGGACTATATATTAGATAAGTACAAACCGTTGGTGCGGAAAAAAGCAAATACAATGTATTTAATTGGCGGTGAGACAGATGACTTAATTCAGGAAGGCATGATTGGGCTTTTTAAAGCGATTCGTGACTTCCGTTTAGAAAAGGAAACATCTTTTTTTCATTTTGCTGAACTTTGTATTACTCGTCAGATATATACAGTGGTAGAAGCTTCAAACCGTAAAAAGCATGTTCCGTTAAACACATATGTTTCTTTTTATTCAGAGGTTGGCGAAGAGGGGGTACCCTTGGCAGAAACATTAACAGCCAGTGAACTAGATGACCCGGAGCAGTTAGTGATTGGCCAGGAAAGTCTGAACTTATTTTTAGAACGCCTGCGAAAAAAGCTTAGCAAAATGGAATGTGAAGTGTTAGATGATTATCTTTCAGGTCTGAATTATCAGCAGATAGCTGCAAAAATGGGAAAAACACCAAAAGCAATTGATAATGCTCTTCAAAGAATTAAAATGAAAGTTTCACAGTATGAAACTCGAGCCGATAAAGAAAAAAAAATATAAAAGTATTGTGCAAAAGTTACAAAAAAAGTTGTGAAAAATTGTAACATTTGTGAACACTTTTGGCGGGGACTATGATATTATACTTCTTGTAAAAACCCCCCAATACATTATATATAGTTTTTGCTATACCCCATAGTAAAAATACCTTCTCCTAAAAAGGACAGCCGATCGACAGGCTGTTCTTTTTTTTGCTCTATAGGAAATATCCTGTTACATTAAAGTATGAAAGTGATGATTCCTATAGAAAAAATGAGCCTAATTTCCTATTGGAAATATTTGCGGAATAGAATAGCATATGATGTGGGAGTTATTTCCTAAAAAATACATATGAGGAGGTTAGTTATGGACAAGAAGACAACAGGCATCGTAGCGTACATTACATTAGTGGGCTGGTTAATCGCATACTTCACAGGTGATAAAGAGGGAGCAAAATTCCACTTGAATCAGGCATTAGTGATTTTTATCGCAGAACTTGTTGCGGGTGTAATTTCAAGAATTACATTCGTTGGAGCAATCATCGGTGGCGTTCTTAGCATCGCAATACTTGTTTTCTGGATTATGGGACTTATTTACGCATGCAAAGACGAAGAAAAAGAAGTACCGGTTCTTGGTGCAATCAAAATTTTAAACTAGTTTTGCAAGAAAACCATTTGCAGGGAGATGCAAGTGGTTTTCTCACAGTTTAGGGAGGAAATACATATGAAAAAGGATTTGATAAGAAAGACGTTTAAATCGTCATTATTTGGAATAGTAGTTATGCTTATTATTGGAATAGCTCTTCTGTATTTTTTTGCGGGAAGCTTTTTCAGAATTTTGAAGGGACATACTGTTTTTGAAGAATTAGAGCCAAATGAGATTAGCAGTCAGATTGTTGATGCATCAATTAAGGATAATTTTGGTGCATTTTTAGAGGAATATTCTAAAAATACAAAAACCAATATTGAAACAAGTAAAGCTTTTTATTACGTTATCTGGACAGGGGATGATGATGCGAAAGATTATCGCTATATGGCTATTAAAGTGCCGGCGTCCTATGAAGATGAAATGGAAGATATGGCAAATAATACATATAACTATATGGCCAATGAGCCAATTCAATTTTCCGGTTCAATTGAGAAAATGGATGACCAGGAGTATCGTTACTTTAAAGAATATTTTTTAGATGGTGGATATTCAGAAGCAGAATTCGAAGAGGCAACTATTCCATATTATATTGATGTAGATAGGTTGACAGGTGCCAGTGCAATTTTCACAATAATTCTTTTTGCAGTTGGAGTTTTACTTGTTGTTATAAGTATCTGGAAGTTTATCTCTGCATTAACAGGCGGTAAGGTGAAGAAGCTGTATAAAGATATTGAGGCAGCCGGTTACAATGAAAGCGTTGTAGAAGCTGATTATGCTGCCGGTGTAGATTTTAAGCGGTCAACTAAAGTTGGTAATATTTTTACCTATTATCTTGACAATTCCAGCTATGCGCGTGCCTTTTTAAATAAAGATATCGTATGGGCATATATGCAGACAACAACACATAGAACGAATGGTATTAAAACAGCAACAACTTATGCTATTAATGTATTTACAATTAATGATAAGAAAAATCCAATTCTCGTTGAAGTAAAGAACGAAAAAGTAGCATTAGAAATGGTGGAATATTTTAGTTCTCATATGCCATGGGCTGTAGTAGGGTATAGTGATGAAATCAGCGGATTTTATTACAGAGAATATGAAGCATTCCTTCAGCAAAGATATAATAGCTATCATTAGAAAGTTATTATTTCATATAAATTGAATATAAAGGAATGGAAATATAATGAAAATAAATACTTTTCATTGTGTGATAAATGACTGGCATTTGGACTATACAACAAAAGAAAGCTGGTTTGTGCAAAATGTGGGCAATTGTCAAAGTCAGCCGATTGCTGAGGAGAATATATCCTGTTATATATTTTCCACATTAGATAAAGAAACAAATATTCCGTTTTGGGGAAAGGCTTTATTTGTTAATCAGCGACTAAAAGGATTGGAGCTAAGTATACAGAACGATAACACGACAAATCGTTTGCAACAGATGGTAACAAGCATGCTTGGAGATCCTGATGTCAGAACAAAAGAGAAAGGCTTTTACTTTTTTGAAAAAACAAAGTATAGCCTGATAGAAAATGGCAAGATTCTGTTGATAGAGTTTCATAAAACATACAAGAAAAGCAAACTTCATTTTGACAGCCCTTTGAAATTATCCAAAGTGTACAGACTTCGTGGTTGTTCAAGATATTTTGGATTGGCTACTTTGATTTTCCTTACCCTTGGATATTCTTATAACGTATATAAGAGTGTTGAGGACTGGCTGACTACGGGTTTGGATTTCTATCTGGGGGATAGCATTTTTGGTGCAATTTTCGTTTTGCCATTTATTTTATGGACGATAAGAAATCTTTTAGGGTTGTACAACCCGGAGTATTCCCGTATAGGAAAGAAGCTGAAAAGCTTTTGTGATGGTACGGACAAAGAGTATTTATATAGAAATCTTTATCTTTTAAATGAAGAATTAAAGGACGTGGAATTAAAGGATTCGAATATTCGAATTACCAAAAACTTTGTTTGTGTTAGAGATACGTTGTTATATGTTGTTCTTCCAAAGAAAAACATTGTAAATGTATCCTATGGAACAGTCACTATGCGTTTGAAAATGGGCTCTGTTACGCATACCTGTCTTGAGATTAAAGCGGCAGATGGTGCTGTGTATAAGTACATAAACAGAAAAAAAGAGCGTATGGATGAGATAAAAGCAATTATTAAATAGGAAGAGAGAGGTATTTCCGCAGTAGTGCCGGGAGTACCTTTTTCTTTTTTTGAATTATCACCGGTACTGAAGGAAGTGTACTGAAGGAGGAAAAATTTTTCTTGACATAAATCTGTTCCTATAGTATCATAGTACAAGTGTTGAGTTACACAACAAGATGCTGATATGGCTCAGTCGGTAGAGCGTCGCCTTGGTAAGGCGGAGGTCACGGGTTCGATTCCCGTTATCAGCTTTCGAAAACCCTTGATTTTACGGCGTTTTCAGTGCTCTGAAAAGTGCAAGGTTATCAAGTCGGTTATCAGACATATGTTCGAATAATATAATAATACGCAAGAAAGGAGATTCTTGCATAAGTGCTAATTTGTAAATCGGTGTGATATCCGGTTTATTTTTTTGCGTAATTTCCAAGCAAAAATAAAAGATACCCCCGTGGGTATCTTGGCAATTTGGGAAATACTAAATTTTGAATGTGGTTTTGTCATAGAAATTTCAAGGTAAAATTTTTGATACCCTCGGGTGCTTATCTGCACAAATTAACAAGGCGCTTTTTATGGCTCGCTGCAATAGGATTTTTCATAATCTGAAGGTGTAAAATATGGCTGATTTAAAAACAGATTACAAGAACGATGTACTTGATACATCGGTAAACAGCAAGAGAACATTTAACATTGTAGACCAAGATGGAAATATTATTTATGAAAATGTAACGCTGGATGATACTACAACTTATTCGCAGGTAGGGGATAGTTTTGGAGCAGGGGATATTAACAATACAAATGAAATGATTAATCAGGTAAATAGCGATTTAGCGAAGAAAGCTCCAACATCTCACGCGAGTACGGCGACAACTTATGGAGTGGGGAACGCTTCAAATTATGGACATGTGAAACTTAGTGACACATATAATAGCAAGATAGGATATGCTTCATCTGGATTGGGTGCTAGTCAGGTTGCTGTATACGGTGCTTATTACGCCGCAACGAACAACCCAACAGTTAATTTCACATTTACAAATGCCTCAGGATTAACTAATGTTGCATTTAGAAAATCTGGTGCGGGAGACACAATGGGATTATCACTCGTATCCACGATAAACGGAAATAGTATATTTAATACTCTTGTTAATAATGATGGAACAGCAAATTTTGTAGCAAAAAGTGACATCGTGGTAGCAATATTTACACTAGACAATCAGACAATTGCTGCAGGTGCAAATGCCGATGTTGATATTCCTGTATCAAAAGCAGGATACACTGCACTAGGTATCGTTGGCTTTAATTTAGATGGTGGGTCAAGTGTTTCAAGTGGTTCTTATGTTAGTGCTTGTAATATACTTGCGGTACTTCTTACTACGTCAAATGGAAATACAGTGGCACATTTTGATATTAAAAATACTGCATCGAGCAATGCAATTATAAAAGCACAAGTAAAAGTATTATTCATCAAGTCATAAATCAAAATTTACCTTGCCAAAATTCTTAGATAAAAAGAGGACAGATAGTGGATTCTATCTGTCCTTGGGTAAGACTATTCAAATGAGATTGTTACTGGGTCTGATTCGTAGTTATTGTCCCAAGTAGCCAAGTCGCACATATTGAATGTAGTTTCAATATTATTAATTTCTTCGATGTTATTTTCTTCTAAATTCCAACTTTCAAAGCTGAATCTTGCGAGTGCAACCTTGCCATTAACGATATCTTCTGAGAATGTTGGTTCTACCATAATACCATTAATGGAAGTGTTTCTTGATTGTACCATGAGGTCTTTGCCAGTGTTGTTTTCAATATAAAGCGGAATGTATGTACCATAAATTTCTTCATCAACAACTAAATCTTTAGCAATTATTCTTAAACCATCCTTGTTGTATAGTTCTTTTCCACTATCATCATAAGTTTGAACATAGTCGCCGCATTCAGTTTTAATGGAAACTATTTCTGATTCAAAAATAGAATCCCATGTATCATAATCTGATACTGTAAAGTATAATTCAATATCAGAAATTGTTGTAATTCCGCATCTTTCTAAATCAGAAGAATGGAAGTCGATTGTAGTGTTTGCGATTTTCTGACTTTGAATATCACAAGAGAAGATAGGCTCAATCATATAACCATTTACAGATTGATTGCGGGATTGCACCATAATAGCTTTGTCCATATTATTTTCAATTCTAAGTTCAATACTAACTCCGCTAGAATCAGATTCTAAACCAGTTGCAATAATTTTTACATTGTTCTGGTCTACAAGTATTTGCTCTGAAAATGTTGTAATTTCCGTAGAAGTGTTAGTTTCTTCTGAGACGGAAGTTTCTGTTGATACTACACCGCTTGTTTCTGCAATAGGAATCTGTTCTGCATCGGATGAAAATACATCTACTAAGAATACCATAATAATAAATCCTAATGCACCTATAGTTAATCCAGCGATACCTAGTCCTTTTTTCTGTTTCTTGGAAATTAGGGTTACAATTCCTAAGATTATTGCAATTATATCAAAAATCATTCCGATTCCTATGAAACCAGTTAAAAAACCAATGATTCCGAATACAAATGCTGCAATTCCAAGTCCATTTTTTAAACTTGTTTGTTCCATAACTTATACCTCGTTCTTTCGTTAGTTTATTATGCTATGAAAGTAGTATAACACATCGGTGTAGTATATGGTATGATTTTTTTAGATAATTGCCAAAAATTTCCAGTTTAAAAAAATTTGTTCTAGGTAGTAAAATAGAAGAATGAAAATGAGAATCTGGGAAGCAAGGGTTAAAAAGGGTTTATCTTTAACCGAGTTGTCGAACAGAACTGGAATAAGCAGAAGTGCGCTTAATAATTACGAAAACGGCACAAAATACCCAACCTTGATACAAATGGAGAAAATCGCAGAAGTATTAGACACGTCTATTTCAAATCTTTATGAATCCCCTTTTAAATAAAAATATCCACATATGTGGACAAAAACTACTAAAGTATTCCATTTTGAAGAATGTAGTATTATAATAACTATACGTCAGACGTAAAGCGCGCATGTTTAACAAAAATTACTAGAATCAACAAAGAACATTTGTTCTGAAATGCTATTGCAAAATACAAACATTTGTTCTATAATTCTTTTATAAGCCGGACGTATAATTGTAAACTTACACATATGAAAGGGGATATACATGACAGATAATAAACAGCAGGATAAGGGATGCATTGATTATAATGTGGAAATGACTAATGAGGAATATCGGGAACGACTGAGGAATATTTTTGATGGGATTACAGATAACAGAAAATTGAGGTTTTACTATAAATACATAAGTGGATTAGAAAAGAGCGACAATTAGTCGCCCTTTTTTTGGTTCTTGTCATACATGAAATCTATCATATCATCTATAGATTTTTTATCTTCATTCATTAATGACATATATTTTTTCATTCTTTCAACAAAATCTTTATTTTCAGCCATTTTGGTTACTTCTACTAGAAATTCAGCGTTTTCATCGGTATATAAATAATCTGGTTGGGCTGGTTCTTTGCCGGTCATTAGATATTCTACAGAAACACCAAAATATTCGGCAATCCTTTTCAATTTATCTTGTTATGGGGAACTTTTCCCCTTTTTCCAATCTGAAAAAGTAGAAGCTACAATGCCA
>X314_Red_Deer__coassemble_218_pt1 | contig 10032 bp, 5 predicted proteins | sample X314_Red_Deer__metabat2_high_PE_002 | metagenome-assembled genome bin X314_Red_Deer
TTCACACTCATCTGTTTTTATTTTGGAAAGACGCTTTTCTAACATTTCTAATGCATCTGATAAAAAAAAAAGCAAAAACGGACCGGACTCCACTGCCTCATACGCAGCAAGGGCATCCTCAAAATCCATTGTCATTGCATCTCCACAGATTTCCTCAATCTGCGCTTCGTCAAGCTTGCGTACCTTATCGCGAATCTTTTGGCTATATGGGTTTAAAATCTCCGGTGAAAATTCCTGCTCCTCTAATCGGTTCAAAAGACCCATCAAATCATCTCTTGAAATTAATCTGGAATTCTTTATCATGGCAGAAATTTCCTGTGTTTCTGCTTCTCTTTTTCCATCCTCTAACTGCTTTTCATAAGAGGAAATATCGACACCCTCATAGCTTCTAAGCTTAGTAAGATAACTCTGATATCCTTTTCTATCCATCTTTTCAGGCTTATTATCTAACAGCTGATTTACTTCATTGTTTGCCTGTGCATCCTTCTGTTCCCTGATTTCCTCTAATAACTCAGCCTTCTCATTTTCCGGCAGTTTGGCATCTTTTACTTCATCATAAAGACGCTGCCAAATACTGTAATTTTTCTCACCCTTTCTACTAACCTTTTCCCGAAGTTTTTTTAGATTTTCCTGCTGCTCTGTTTCTTCTAATTCCTGTTTCAGCTGTTTGCGGGTCACTTCATCAATGGAATTATCTTTCACAAGCTGATTTTCAAGCTCCCTTCTCTGACGCTCGGAAAGCCTTGAAAACTGACCGATTCTGATGCGGTATTTTTCTACAGTTTTCCCGAATGCCCCGGAATAAGCTGTTTCGTCTGCATCCTCATCATGTTTTCCGTTTTTCCCCCTGGCAAAGAATTTTCCCGGGTTACGCTTGGTCTCTTTCGCTTCTTTTCCATCGTCTTCCGATACTTCATACGTTGCTGCACTGTTATCTTTCGTTTCATTCTCAGCATTTCCAGGCTTCTCTAATGTCTCATCTACAGCCTGTTTATGCTCGTTCTCCTTATTACTGTACCTATCGTGTTTCTTTCGCTCCACCTTTCTCTTTCCGGCTTTTCGCAACTTCTTTTCTTCCTTAATCTGCTTTTCTATTTTTTTCACATGCCGTTCCGGTAAAAAGCCTTCCTCAACCATTGCCGCTAAGTTTTCAAACTCTGAATCTGTCATTTCAGAAAAATACCACTCACCATCTCCTAAATACCAGATTTCATCCTTAATATCCTCGCCTCGTCCTGTTTCTAACTGTACAGCTTTATTTTTCTTTTCATCCGCATATCGGTTAAAATTATAGTTGGATACCCGGTCACCATTTCTTCCTAATAATTCCTGATAATCCTCATACGCCTTTCTGTCACTCTCAAAATCCATTACAAAAACGTCACCCTCTGCCAAAAGCTTCTTCGGCCGTGGTGTATAATAAATACAGCAGTTTGAACAGGTGCAGGCACGGCTTAAAATGACATCCCCCTCTGTCGTCTCAATCCGAAACTCTCTTCCCTCCGGATAAACAACCATATGCATCTGCCCTTTACAATATGGACACAAATAGCTTATCAGATAAAAATTATTTCCAAGACGATTCTGCTGCCGCTCCCTGATTGTTGTTTCCTGAATACCAAAATTCGCTCGTTCCCTTTTCCAAAGTAATTTGTGCCAAAGTCCGCCTTCCTCTTCTTTTTCAGCCGGAAGCTCAGGCTCTCTTTCCTTTGCCTCTAATGCTGCCTGCACCACATCCTCATAGGTAATGCGGATTCCTTCTTTATAAAAGTAGAAATGATCACTGGTATACTCTGAATTTAATCCCACTTCCTTCATAATATTAGAAAAAAGCTGATTTAGCTGCGCATAATTTTTTTCCACGCACAAGCCCTGAATTGCTCCCCATTTTCCGAAGCTGTACAAAAGCATGTTAATTACATTTTTAACCCAGCCATTGTCGCCAATATTTCTAATAGTACTTTCTTCAATTGTTAAATCAATAATATTGGTAACAACCTTTCTGCTTTCAAAATGAAAGAACAAGGAACGTACTTCTCCCTGTAAAATAATACAATTATTTATGACTACAAAAAGACCATTCCAGTTTACCGGAACCTTCATAGTCTTAATCAGCTTATCAAATGTCATTTTCAAATCTGCACTTGCACATAATACAATCATGTTTTATCCTCTGCTCTCTAAAAAGTGGCCCGGGAACGTTTTTTAGCGTACACCACATATTAGCAATTTTCTATCAAAAAAATATTGTCTGTTTTTAGTATAGTACGAACACATCTTTTTTTCCATCTCAAGTTTATAAACTTTTCATAATTTCGGAATTACCAGTAATTTCAATACTTTTGCAAAAATTGTTAGCACTCATTTTAAAAGAGTGCTAATTTTTCTATTGACTTTTTAATTTTGCAGTTATAATATTTTACTTGTAGCAATTCAGAGCCGGCAACTTTCACTTTGAATTGTTTCATCTATTTTATATTGTTACTTTCAGGCAGACTTTTTTACCTGCCGTCTGAAATATATTTTTAAAGGAGTGTTTATTATGGCAGCAAAACATGGAAATCTTTCAATTAACAGTGATAACCTGTTTCCTATTATTAAGAAATGGTTATATTCAGACCACGACATTTTCTTTCGTGAATTAATCAGTAACGGATGTGATGCAATCACAAAGTTAAAAAAATTAGATATGATGGGTGAATACGAATTACCTGCAGATTACAAGGCAAAAATTCAGATTATCGTTAACCCGGAAGAAAAAACTTTAAAATTTATCGATAACGGTCTTGGTATGACTGCTGACGAAGTAGAGGAATATATTAACCAGATTGCATTCTCAGGTGCGACAGATTTTATCGAAAAATACAAAGACAAAGCAAATGATGACCAGATTATCGGTCACTTCGGACTTGGTTTCTACTCTGCATTCATGGTTGCAGACCAGGTAACTATCGATACCTTATCTTATAAAAAAGATGCAACACCTGTTCATTGGTCCTGCGATGGCGGTACTGAATTTGATATGACTGACGGTAATAAAGAAGGCGTTGGTACAGAAATTACATTATATTTAAACGACGATGCTTTAGAATTTGCTAACGAATATCGTGCAAAAGAAGTTATCTTAAAATACTGCTCTTTCATGCCAACACCAATCTATTTATCAAAAGCAAATGCAGAAACACAGTACGAAACCATCGACGTGGAAGATAAATTAGATACAGATACTGTTGTGGAAGAAATTCATGAAGAAGCCAAAACAGAAGAGAGAGAAAACGAAAACGGCGAAAAAGAAATCGTTGAAGTTTCTCCTGCAAAGGATCGCTTAAAAATTGTAAAACGTCCACTTGCATTAAACGATACTAATCCATTATGGACAAAGAATCCAAACGATTGTACTGACGAAGAATACAAAGCGTTCTACCGCAAAGTATTTATGGATTACAAGGAGCCGTTGTTCTGGATTCATTTAAATATGGATTATCCATTTAACTTAAAGGGTATTCTTTACTTCCCTAAGATTAATACTGAATATGATTCTATCGAAGGAACCATCAAGTTATACAACAATCAGGTATTTATCGCAGACAATATTAAGGAAGTAATTCCGGAATTCTTAATGTTATTAAAGGGTGTTATCGACTGCCCGGACCTTCCGCTTAACGTTTCCCGTTCTGCATTACAGAATGACGGATTCGTGAAAAAGATTTCCGAATACATTACCAAAAAAGTTGCAGATAAGCTTTCCGGTATGTGCAAAACAGAAAAAGAAAACTACGAGAAATATTGGGATGACATCAGTCCATTCATCAAATTCGGCTGCTTAAAGGATACAAAATTCTGCGACAAGATGAACGATTACATCCTGTTTAAGACTTTAGATGATAAATATTTAACACTTCCGGAATTATTAGTAAAAGAAGAGAAATCAGAAGATGCTCCGGAAGTTTTAGATGCAGACGGAAATCCGGTTACAGAAGAAGCATCTGATAACACTAATACCGAAGAAAAGGATGAACGAAAAGTCGTTTACTATGTAACAGATGTTGTTCAGCAGGGACAGTATATCAAGCTTTTCAAAGAACAGAACATGCAGGCAGTTATCTTAACTCACAATATTGATACTTCCTTCATTTCACAGCTTGAACAGCGCAATGACACTTACAAATTCATGCGTATTGATGCAGATTTAACAGAGTCCCTAAGAGATGAAAACGAAGCTGATTTACAAGCTGAAACAGAAGCTTTAACAGAAGTCTTCAAAAAAGCTTTAAATAATGACAAATTAACCATCCGCGTTGATAAATTAAAAAATGAAAATATCTCTTCTATCATTACTCTTTCCGAAGAAGGAAGACGTATGCAGGATATGATGAAAATGTATGCCATGAACGGCATGGGTGCTATGGATATGAGCATGTTTGCAGCAGACCAGACATTAACCTTAAATGCAAACAACGAACTTGTAAAATACATTTTTGAAAACAAAGATTCTGAAAATGTACCAATGTTCTGCGAACAGCTTTATGATTTAGCAGTACTCTCTAACCAGCAGTTATCTGTTGACGCCATGACAAAATTTATTGAGCGAAGCAACAAAATTATGATGTTACTTGCAAAATAAAAGTACTAATATGTTAAGAGACAGACGTAAAATACGTTCTGTCTCTTTTTCTCTTGAAACTTCTTATTTACGGGTATACAATAGAATGCACATCATTTAACTGACCATATTAAGGTATCTCACACCGTTTAGGCGCAGTTTTTACCTTTGAATGACTTGAGAGGAGTAAATACTTATGAATGCATTTCAATTCATCTTCCAATATGTAAAAAAACACCGTTTTCGATATATCGCAGGAATTATTACACTTTTTGTGGTTGACTTTGCAAATCTTTTTATCCCAAAGCTGACCGGAACAATTACCGATGGGCTGACTGCACATACTTTGGACTGGAATGGGGTCAAACAGAATCTGCTTTTCATTTTTATTTTAGGACTCACACTGACACTTGGAAGATTCCTCTGGCGTTTCTTTATCTTTGGTGCTTCCCGCTCCATTGAAAAAGAGCTTCGTAACGATATGTTCGGCCATCTTGAAAAAATGAGTGTCGAATACTATAACGAGCATAAAACCGGAGATTTGATGACCCGCTTTACCAGCGACTTAAATGCAATTCGTATGTCGATTGGACCAGCCATTATCTGCGTTTTCGATGCCTTAGTTTTAACGGCTATGGTAATCTGTCAGATGATGCACTATGTCAATGTAAAACTTACGCTTATGGCACTTATCCCTATGTTACTTATCTGCTTTGGTGAAATCTATTATGGAAAAATTATCCATGCCCGCTTTAAAAGTCGTCAGGAATCGGTATCAAATCTTACCGATTATGTACAGGAAAGCTTTTCCGGTGTCCGGGTTATCAAAGCCTTTGTCAGAGAGCGCGCGCAATTTTATGAATTTTCCAAAGCAAATCGGGATACGATGGAAAAGAATTTAAACATCGCCAAATTACAGTCTGTTATAATGCCGCTTTTAGATGTAATTATTGGTATTTCAAGCTTGATTACCTTAATTTACGGCGGCTATCTGGCGTTAATTGGAGATATTACCCTTGGACGTTTTGTTGCCTTTAATCAGTACATCAATATGCTGGTATGGCCGATGCTTGCCTGTGGTGACGCTATTAATATGTTTTCCCAAGGCGCTGCTTCCATCCGACGTGTACAGGATATTTTTGAAGAAAAACCGGAAATCTTTGACTCCGAGGATGTGGAAAAAGTTGAAGAAATCAAAGGCGATATTACTTTTTCACATTTAACCTTTTTACATAATGGTCATACAGAGCCTACCCTAAAGGATATTAATCTGCACGTACCATCAGGTACTACCCTCGCAATTATCGGACGTACCGGAAACGGAAAATCTACACTTGTAAACCTGTTGCTTCATTTATATAACACGAAGCCTGGTATGATTTTGATTGACGGCAGAGACATTAATACGATTCCTCTAAAAACACTTCGCGAAAATATCGCTTATGTACCGCAGGATAATTTCCTCTTTTCTGCCACCTTAAAGTCAAATATTGCCTTTGGCGTTGAAAACGAGGATATTGAAGAAATCACCCGCGCAACCGAAGCTGCCTGCATTCACGAAAACATTATTTCTTTCCCGGATGGCTACGAAACCATCGTTGGCGAACGTGGTGTTACCTTATCCGGTGGTCAGAAACAGCGAAGTTCAATTGCCAGAGCCTTAATGAAAAATGCACCAATACTGATTTTAGATGATGCACTTTCTGCGGTTGATACCGACACCGAAGAACATATTCTTCACAACTTAAAAACAAACCGCGCAGGAAAAACCACAATTCTCATTGCCCACCGAATTTCTACGATTCAGAATGCAGACATCATTATGGTATTAGAGGACGGAGAAGCAAAAGAAATCGGAAATCACGAAAGTCTGATGCAGCAAAACGGCATTTACCGCGATATGTTTGAAAAACAGCAGCTAGAAACTGCCATCGGCGAAAAACGCGCTGCATTTAACGGAGGTGACGAAGCATGAAACGTTTATTATCTTACTTAAAACCGCATAAATGGGTGATGGCTACCGCCACACTCCTGGTCCTTTTTATTATCGTTGTTGAGCTTTACCGCCCGGTTATTATTGGAAATGCCATTGATAATTATATTAACGGCTATTACTATCCTTTTGCTGAAACCACTGCGGATGACGAGGGTGCTGTTCCTTATAAGGACATTTATCTGACGAGAGAATTTGATGCTTCTTCCAATCAGAATTACTATCAGATTCTTTTATATGATAATAAGTATTATATGGCAGAAAACTTAACCTTCCTAGAGACAGAACTGCTCTCTGCTGCAGAAAATGATGTGCTTAAAGAATATGTTTCTAATGGTGCCGTTTTACTTGCCGGGGAGCAATTAAAAGAGCTCCGTCATTATGATTTTACCGGAATTTTAGCTGCTGCTGCCCTTTATCTTTTCATGCTTCTTGTCGGCTTCGCTCTAAACGCCGTAGACACATGGCTGCTGCAAAAAATGGGGCAAAGCATTGTTTACAAGCTTCGTGAAGAGGTCTTCACACACATTCACAGCCTCTCCTTAAGCTTTTTTAACACCACTCCGGTGGGAAAGCTTGTAACCCGCGTTTCCAACGATACAGAGGCTGTCAACGAGCTTTTTACAACGATTTTAGTAAAGCTCTTTAAAAATATGGTAAAAATCATCGGCTATGCCGTTGTGATGCTTTCCATTGACGTAAAAATGGCACTGGTTTCCTTTGTACTTCTGCCATTTGTAACCGTATTGACTTTTTATTTTAGATTTATGTCAAGAAAAGCATACCAGATTACAAGAAATAAAATTACAGAATTAAACACTTTTTTATCAGAACATATTTCGGGCATGAAGCTGATTCAGATATTTGCCCGGGAAAAAGAAAAATACGAAGAATTTACCGGAAAATCCGAAGAGCTCTTCCGAGCCAACTGGCGTGAGGTTATGACTTTTGCGATTTTTCGACCGGCGATTTATCTGCTTTCCGTCATTGCCATGATTATCGTGATTGGAACGGGAAGCTCTTCCGTATTAAAGGGAACTCTTTCTCTTGGTACCCTATTTATTTTTATTACCTATATCAGCTCCTTTTTCGAGCCGATTCAAGAGCTTGCAGAGCAGTTTGGTACACTCCAGTCCTCCCTTGCTTCTGCGGATAAAATCTTCTCGATTTTAGATGAGAAGCCGGAAATTGTAAGCCCTGCAAATCCGGTGGATGTGACAATTAAAGGGCGCATTGAATTTAAGCATGTATGGTTTGCCTATGAAAAAGAGGACTACATTTTAAAGGATGTCAGCTTTGTCATTGAACCGGGCACAAAGGTTGCCTTTGTTGGTGCAACCGGTGCCGGAAAATCTACAATTTTAAACCTCATTGGACGCTACTTTGACATTCAGAAGGGTGAAATTTTAATTGACGGAGTTAATATTTTAGATATTGATACAGACGTGCTTCGCGCCGCTATCGGTCAGGTTCAACAGGATGTCTTTATTTTTACCGGAGATATTAAGAGTAATATTTCCCTTGGAAATGAAGAGATTTCTATTGAGGATGTAAAACGCGCCGCCCGGATTGTAAATGCAGACTCTTTTATCGAAAAACTGCCGGATACCTACAATGCTTCTGTAACCGAACGAGGAAGCACCCTATCTGCCGGACAGCGTCAGCTGCTTTCCTTTGCAAGAACTTTAGCCTATGATCCTTCGATTCTTGTACTAGACGAAGCAACCGCCAACATCGATACCGAGACAGAATCACTGATTACAAACGCTTTGGAAAAATTAATGGACGGCCGCACCACTATCATGGTTGCACATCGTCTCTCCACCATCCAGCATGCCGACAAAATCATCGTCATGCATAAGGGCCGTATCAAAGAATCCGGCACACATCAGGAGCTTTTAGCCCAGGATGGACTTTATAAGAAATTATATGATTTGCAGTTGGTAGAGTCCTAAAAGCGTCGCCGCGCGACGCTTTCGAAAATGCTTCGCATTTTCACCCGGCGTACACCACGTATGAGCAATTTCTAATCACATAAATAGAATCTCGCTTGCGAGATTCTCGCGCTAACGCGCGGTCACGCAGTGACATTTATCATGAAACTCATAGGTACAGTGCTGTTGGCAGTCGGGTATTTCTGATTGCTGACGGCATCTCGTAAGCTGTGCGAAGACGGGCGGATTACCCTTGAGGAATTTCAAGCTTGACTGGATGAAAGTAAATGTAGGTAATTTACAATCAGTGTGGGCAAAAAATTGCCCACATTCTTGAACATATTTTCATAGCTGCCTACCCGCCAATGGAATATTTGGATTCGGGCATTACCCATGCCTTCCTACGATCATTCTAATATATATCCAAGATTTCACTACTTCTTCAATACCAAAACATTGGCAATACTAAAGCAGTCTCAAAAGCTGCACAAGTTCATGTGGTTCTGCTTCGCCCGATACAGTTTGTCTGGTATCAAAACGCTTAAAACCATAATTTTCATAAAATGAAAGCAGTTTATCTTTATTATCTGCTTCCACAAATGCCACCATACCTCCAGCCTGATATTGCAAAAGCTGTGTTTGTCTGATAGCCGCTTCCAAAAGTTCCTGACCTGTTATGCGTCCTTTTACTCTATCATTGAAATTCTTTCCAAGCTGAGCTATCAGATACGCTGCCAGATTATAGGTTTGTTCATTCTTATCAATTTCACTAAACCTTGCAAGCTTTCTCTTAACGGTATTGCTAAATGGTTCGGACTTTACTACAAGAGGTTTGATAGTTATAGAAAAATACCCCAACAGCTCTGCATCCTCCAATGATAATACCAAATATGTAACTGCCTGATGTTTTTTGGCAAAGTCAATTGCCTGCTCTTTTAAAAATCGCTCAACATCCGGATTTAAAGGACAAAAAAACTCGGAAAGGAGTTGTACTAAAGTTTCCTCTCCGAGCCTTTTATCCTCATTTTCTAAATACTCACGGATGTTCAGCACAATAAAATTATTTGCTGGTTGCATCCGCTTTCTTCCTTCTCTCCATGAATTTTAAAATATTATCTGTACCCTGCAAGTAGGTTACATTGATCGGTACACGAGGTGTTCTGTCGTTGGCAGATGCTTCAATAGCATCGGCAAACATCTCCACCTGTTTCTGACCGGATATGATAAAATTCTTAGTGATACTTGAAGTTGCCATATTAACACCTCCTTTTTCAGTATGGCTCGTATTGTTTTTTTCATACTTTCCTAACTTTATTTTATTACCAAATATCAGGTTTTTCAACCGGTTTTTTATGAATTATGTATTAAAATTCTTATTTGCATTTTATATGATGGCACACATCAAAATTATGACTTTCTCCACACTTTTGCAGTTAGTTTTGATGTGGTATAGCTCGAAAGCTTTATAAAACAAGGCTTTCGGGCTATTTTTATTTTAAATT
>X314_Red_Deer__coassemble_219_pt1 | contig 9979 bp, 12 predicted proteins | sample X314_Red_Deer__metabat2_high_PE_002 | metagenome-assembled genome bin X314_Red_Deer
GTGTACGTCAGATGAAAACGCAAAGCGTTTTCGGAAGCGTCGCGCGGCGACGCTTCTTTACTTTATAGGAAAGACCTTGTCACGCTAATGCGCGGAAGCTCTTTCCATAAAGCAAAAACGCTCCGGGGGATACGCAATTTTATTATTTTACATTCAGGAGGAAAAAAGATGGAATGGAGTTTTGTATTTTTCTTTAACAGCATACTGTTAGGAGTAGGACTTGCTATGGATGCTTTTTCCGTATCTCTTGCAAATGGTTTAAATGAGCCGGGGATGAAGAAAAAGAAAATGTGTGGAATTGCAGGGGTATTCGCAGGCTTTCAGGCATTCATGCCAATGACCGGATGGGTATGTGTACATACAATCGTTCAATATTTCAAAGCCTTTGAAAAATTTATTCCTTGGATTGCATTAATTTTACTGTTATACATCGGCGGAAAAATGTTAATCGAAGGTATCAAAAACAAAGACGGCGAAGTGGAAAAGCCGAAAGTGGGTTTTATGGCACTTTTCGTGCAGGGAGTGGCGACTTCGATTGACGCACTTTCCGTAGGTTTTACTATTTCTGAATATGGTTTGATTATGGCACTTGTCTGTGCGATAATAATTGCAGCTGTTACATTTTTTGTCTGTCTTTGCGGCCTTGTAATTGGAAAGAAATTCGGAACAAAGTTTTCAAACAAGGCAGAAATCTTAGGCGGTGTAATTTTGATTGCAATCGGTATTGAAATCTTTGTTACCGGCGTATTTTAGAAGAAATGAGGTAAAAATGAAAAGTATATTAATTAAGGACACAACAAAAGAAGAAAGAATTGCACTTATCAAAGAATGGATTGCAGATGATGATGGTTTACAGGACTGTGATATTGATTTGTGGGATATGTATGATGATTATATCAAAGGAAATCGTGAAATTGCAGAGATTAATGCATCATTTCAGACAGATTATTATATGGTAGAAAAATAAAATAGTTCACTTAAGAAGATTGTAGTGCAAAAAGCCGGAAGACTTATTAGTCTTCCGGTAATTTTTTTACAGATTTAATTTTTTCAATAAATATCCAGACAAGTAAAATCGAAAGTATGCCAAAAACGGCTGCATAACCGATTTCACCGCCAACAATACCTTTTAGGAAAGTTGCGCCAAAGAACATTAAAGCGCCAATAGGTGCAAAGATGAAAAATGGAATGTTGGCTTTTAACAGCATTTTTCTTGTTTTCTCGTTATAACGCTTGTTGGCCATCTGTACACTTAAGTGGTCATTAGCCGGAACAAAGCTGTCACGTTCATTTGATAAAATAATTCTAAAAAGAAAAGCGGAGAGAGTTGCAATGTTCTCTCGAGATACCTGAATTCTAATAAGTGCATTTCCGTCAGGAGCGGTTACGATACAGTACATGGAATCTGATTTCACAAAATAAAAATCAGCAATAGCCCTTGTGTTATATAACTTGATAGATTCCTGAATTGCCTTATTAACGACGATAAGATAGTTTGTGCTGCGGTATAAATCATCCTGATAAATGGTTATTTTTTCACATTCGCTGCCGGAAAATTCAGCATCAAAATGGTCGATGCCTTCGTCGGATGTAAAATAGGTATTATAAAATTGCTCTTTATTTTTTTCAAATTTTTTCTTTCGAAATGCTTGCGAAATGTTCTGAATTACGATTGATTCTTTCATATTATTAATATACCTCCTCATTTGTGTATAAATTGCAACGAGTATTATAAAACACTTTGGATAAAAAAGAAAGGGAAAAATTTCCATTGCATTTTCTTAAATAATTTGTTGTCAGACGGTGTCTGTTTGCTTAAACTTAACAGTGTTAGTTCATATATAAAGCATCGAAAGACAGGATATGCGAACTGTTGACAGTAAGGTACATAATTTTATTGGACTTGTATATAATTATTTGAGAAGAAAATAGTGGGGGAGGGCAAATGAGTAACATATCAGTAACAGAAACTATCAAATACATCGGAGTAAATGACACAGACATAGATTTATTTGAAGGACAGTATGTCGTGCCGGATGGCATTTCTTATAATTCTTACCTGATTTTAGATGAAAAAACTACCGTTATGGACACGGTGGACAAGCACAAGGTTACAGAGTGGCTGGAAAATCTTGAAAGTGTCCTTGCAGGGCGGACACCGGAATATCTTGTTGTAAATCACCTTGAACCGGATCATGCAGGAAGTATCCAGATTTTTCTGGAAAAATATCCGAAAGCGAAGGTGGTCTGTAACGCCCGCGCCTACAAAATGTTTCCGCAGTTTTTTACCGTTGACATCAGCGAACGGAATGTGATTGTGAAGGAGGGAGACGAGCTTTCCTTAGGAAGCCATGTTTTAACCTTTGTAACTGCACCGATGGTGCATTGGCCGGAAGTGATGGTGACCTATGAAAAAACAGAAAAAGTGTTGTTTTCTGCGGATGCATTTGGAAAGTTTGGTGCACTTGGCGATAATGGAGAAAATGGTGCAACGGAGTGTATAGAGAACTTTGCAAAAGCTACTGTGTCAGACAGCTGGACAGACGAAGCAAGACGTTATTTCCTTAACATCGTCGGAAAATATGGCGCGCAGGTTCAGGCACTTTTGAAAAAAGCGGCAGCGTTAGATATCCGGATAATTTGTCCGCTGCATGGTCCAAGCTTAGCAGAAAACCTCGGCTTTTATTTGGAAAAATACGACATCTGGAGCAGCTACCGTCCGGAAGAAAAGGGAATCGTGATTGCATATGCATCCATTTATGGAAATACAGCCACAGCTGCGCGTAAACTGGCGGACATTCTCAAAGAAAAAGGCGTAGAAAATGTAAAGATATATGATCTTGCAAGAGACGATATGTCTCTTATAACAGCAGAGGCGTTCCGATATGACCGGTTAGTACTCGCAGGCGTATCCTATGATGGTGGCTTGTTCCCATGCATGGAAACCTTTTTAAACCGTTTAAAATCTAAAAACTATCAGAAACGTCAGGTGGGTCTGATTGAAAATGGAAGTTGGGCACCGAACGCGGGACGTCAGATGCAGGAAATCCTTTCAAGAATGAAAGAAATTGAATTTGCAGAGCCGGTGGTCACAATTGTTTCCACATTAGATGCAGACTCAGAGGAACAGCTAAGACAGCTTGCAGACGCACTAGTATAGCAGTTATTAAGAAACTTCTATACTAGTGTTGGATTAGGTGCACATAAATTGAAAAGCATTGAAGGCAAATAAAACAAAAGGGGCTGTTGAAAAAACATGCTTCAATAAGTATATTGTGTCATAATTTGCATTATTGGAATATTAGAACATTCGCATTTATTCTTTTGCAAAGAAAAGTTTGGCGAGTGTTGAATAAAATCTTAGAAATTCTTTGCCGTTTTCGTTGAATAACATTTTGTGTCTACTCACGCATTTTACAAGAAGCAACAAAAGTGTCCGCATTGAGATGGAAATTTCAGTCACAGCTTTCAAGTACATCTAGCTGTACTAAGAAAACTGAGAAATGCAAATGGCGTAACCTTGTGATAATGCAAATTATGACATGATAAATTTAAATAACATGTTTTTGCAACAGCCCCTTTTGTTTTATGCTTATTTTTATGGTAAGTGATATTATATTAACAAAATTTTAACATTTTTTTAACTTATGTTAAATATGGGATAGAAAGTGTGATAAGCCCTTGGAAATCGTAGGATTTTCAAGGGCTTCCTTGTTTTGTGGATTTGTGGAGAAATATCGTAATGTTGTGTAAATTGGTGTAGTTTTCAGAAGAAGTGGTGTCAAAAATGGTGTCAAGAAAATAAGGAATTGTGAGTGGAAGCATTGTTCTCTAAGGAATGGATTATCTGATGGAAAATTTAAAATTGATTTCAGATGGAGGAAATGAACATGAGCAGAGAATTGACATTGATTGAGAAAATGGGTGTGGAGTTTAAAGAAAGAGATAGGCTGTTTTATCCGTTGGTGGATGGTAATAGTTCTGGAAATTGTGTAGTTGTTGGAAAGTGTGTAAAGACAAAGGATATTGGGAAGTATGGACATTTATGGATTAACTTTATGCATGAGGCATATCCGGAAAGATATAGAAGTTTGGCACGATTTGGATTGTTGGAAGAAAAGGCTGTTGCTGTGAATGAGGAAGCGTATGAACTGCTGCGCATTATGGAGGAGCAGTTGTTGGAGAAAGAAGATACAAGGAAGCCTTTTGCGGAGATATATGCTTTGAGAACGCGGATAAGAATGCTGGTAGAGGAAATTTTGGTGAAAGAGATGGTGAGTGTATTTCATTAAATAATCTTAACACATGTGCAAATGAGATGAATGCTCGAAATTAAGGAACAAGTCACAGGGATATCGGCTCTGTGACTTGTTCCAGTTTAAAAGTGTAATATGATAATGCTTTTAAGAAGATTATTCGTTTTCTTCGCTTTGTACAGTTGGAATTTCACTATTGCTTGAGAGTCTCTTTTTAGATGGATTAATTCTAATAAGTTCTCGCATTAATTGCTCTATCATTATTTCACGTTGTGCCTCATGGTCAGAGTAGATTTTGCTATTTAAGTGTGTACAACACAAGATATCTTTCTCGTTAATAATCTGTATGGTTGCATGGTCATTATCAAACCGCATTTCAACATTTTCAATTAAGCCAATCATTGTAATACGCTCACAACAACTGTAATATTGTTGCATTTTAATTCCATATTGTAAGTATAAATCACTCAGCAGATCGTTAATATTGGCAACATATTCAGCTAAAACAATAATGGAAGCGCTATTTTCAGAGGCAAGTTCACAAATCGTTGAGTTGATATTTGCATTTTTATAAGTATTCCAAAATAACACTTTCAAGTTTTTATAACACTTCCTTCGTATAGCAGTATATTATTATCAAAAATAATTTATTTTCCATGCATACTTTCAGTATATATAGGTTTTTGGAAATGGTAAATGTGTGATAATAATTTTATGCCTTTACAAATTTTTGGTTCGAACTTTTAGGCTTGTCAGGCATTGTCATTTTTAATTTTCCACTAGCAACAAGTGGAGCTACGATCTGTGACATTACATGATTCTTTGATTTTCCAACAAAAGCTACTATTTCGGCTCTTGTTCGAGGGGTAGCACAAAATTCCACGAGTGAGTCAGTAACTGGCATTGTTTCTGTAAATAGTCCATTTTTCATAACTACCTTAAATTCACCATGAGTGACGGAGAATAGTGGAGCAGGTAGTCCGGCATTTGCAAATTCGCTACGCATAGTAGGGATACCAGAATATCTATTTTCTGTTACATTCAAAAGTTCGAGTATATTCGCAAGCGCAGCGTTTCTAGTTTCAGGACGAACTTTACCGAGTGCGTCGATAGAAATCTTTCCATATAGTCCACCACTATTGATGATTTCCATACGGTCACGATACATTTCAATGCGAATAGGTACATTTTCTGTGTGAACACTATAATCACGATGTACCAAGGCGTTAAGGATTGCTTCACGAACTGCCTTAATTGGATATTCTGGTTTATCTGCTCGGTGACCGTTTTCGTTTATTATTGTTTTTGTGCGGCTGTTTTTACGAACAAACTCAACTGCTTCCTCAAGCATATCCGGAATTGCACCTGTAATGCGTTTGTTGTCAATAAATCGTTCACCGTCATCACCGATTGTTCCATGTTCAGTTCCAGGGAGCGAAACTGCTGTAATACAGAGCTGAGGAAAGTAGGCTTGCGGATATTTTGAAAAAGTCATTAATCCTGCGAGAGTGGGAATACCGTCGTTAGTAATACCCATTAGTTCCAGAATTTCTTCTTCAGAGACATTACTAGCTAGATTTTTTCTTTCGTTTTTAACAGCGGTTAAATAATCGTTCATTCGTTGTTCATCAATCATATTGAGTTTAGCATTATCGACTATTCGAATGTCATCACGTGTTCTCTTGCGAAACGCTTCATAGCTGTATATCTCATATTCACTCATTGGTTCATCGGATTCACCTACACGAACATAAGAGCCTTTGATTCGACCTACGCCTTTATAGAAAACAGGACGCTCGGAAATATCTACACCGGGAATTTCGGCAGATACAACGGTTTTTCCGTCAATCTCGCAAACGGTAAATAGTGCACGGACAGAAGGGTCCATTTGCTTACATTGTTCAGTTACTTTTTTTTGAAGGTCTTGAGCATCGTAAACGCCCTTGATGGCATAGTTATCAGCTTCATCAACGCCGAAAATGATAATGCCACCTTCATCTTGATTGGAGAATGATGAAAGGGTGTCGAATAACCTTGTGGGACAGCCCTGTGATGCTGTTTTTAATTCGATAGTTTGAGTTTCTGTTTTCGTAGTTTTTATATCTAAAACCATTTTTTTGAGAGCTTCATTTTGCATCAATGATTCCTCCTTACGATTGCTGATTTTATTATATGCCATATTAACTAAAAAGACAAGAATTAACGATGAAAAGTAAAATATTAACGAAAATAGTTCAAGATTAACGATATCGTTAATTCTAATCGTTAATTCAAAATTCATTCTCGGTATTATTTTATAGATTATTTTAAACTAATTTGTACCTTTAAGTGTTTGTCTAAAAGTAAATATGCTAATTTGTAAACTGGATTATTAGAATATGCTATGAAAAAGTCATATGAATTTAGCATTTTTTCATAGCATTTTGCGAAAAGTCATATGAAAAAATAATAGCACTTTCAAAACACATATCAAGTGTTGTGAAAAAGTGCTATGAAATTTTCATAGCATTGCTATTTTGTGCAAAAATATATGGGGTTTTGGGGCTTGCCCTAACAAGAAAAGTATTTTGTCATACAAAATGCGTATCTTGAAGGGAGAAGATATTTGATATGGGAAAGGCGATTGTTGCAAGTAATGTGGGGCACATATTTGATGATAAAAGAGTTTTAGAGCGTGTAAATATTCAGATAGAAGCAGGAGAAATATTTGGACTTTTAGGACCCTCTGGTGCAGGAAAAACAACGCTAATTAATATATTGACAGGGCAATTAAAAAATACGGATGGAAAATGTGAGATAAATGGTATAGAGTGCAATCAACTTTCGGGTGAACAGTATATGCAGATGGGGATTATGATGGATGATTTTGGCTTATATGACAGGATGAGCTGTTTTGATAATTTAAAATTCTATCAAATACTTGATGGCAGAGGAACTACGGATATAAATAACATATTGAATAAGGTGGGATTGCTTCAGGCTAAAAAGACACAGGCAATGAATTTATCGAAAGGAATGAAAAATAGGCTTGCATTTGCTAGAGCGATATTAAGAAAGCCTAAAATATTATTTCTAGATGAGCCAACTAGTGGTTTGGATCCAAATACAGTAGAAGAAATGCATAACATGATACTTGAAGAAAAGAAACGAGGAACAACAATATTTTTGACGACACACAATATGCATGAAGCAGAAAAACTCTGTGATAATATAGCTTTATTAAATGGGGGTAGCATTGTTGAATATGGAAACCCAGTGGAAATATGCAGAAAATACAATCATCAGAAAAAATGTACTACATTTAAAGAATGGAAATGATATTGAATTAGAACATGGTAAAGAAAGTGCAGATGAAATTAAAATGTATATTGAGAAAGAAGAATTAGAAACTTTTCATACTACTGAGCCAAATCTAGAGAAGATATTTATGGAATTAACGGGAAAGGGACTGAATAAATGATAAATCACATTTGGGCGATTTTATGGAAAGAATTAAAAGATACCATAAAAAATAAAACTATTTTAATACAGTTTTTGATGTTTCCATGTATGACAATCATAATGGAAAGTGCTATTTCAATTGAAGGGATGCCTGAACACTTTTTTGTTAATCTGTTTTCTTCTATGTACATTGGGATGGCGCCACTTACAAGTGTTGCATCTATTATTTCGGAAGAGAAAGAAAAGAATACACTGCGGGTATTACAGATGAGTAATGTGAAGGCGTTTGAATATTTGATTAGTAATGCAATATATGTTGTTTCTGTATGTATGGTTGGTTCGTTAGTTATGGGGCTGGCAGGAGGTTATAGAGGAAAGGAATTGTTGATTTTATTAGCGGTAAATTTAGTTTTTGCGTTTGCAATATTTATTGGAGTGTATCAAAAGAGTTTTGGAAAATAATGTGGTAAAGAAAAAGATGGTATAAGAAATTTTAAGATTGATGGAAGAATAAAGGAGCCAATTATGTCCCTTTAGGGAGCGCATAAGTATGTTTTTATAAGAACTGTTTTAGTTTAGACTCAATATGAGTTGATAACTAGAGCAGTTCTTTTTATTTGCATAAATATTTTGAAAAGGGTGCCATTTCGCAATTCTCGCCGGCTACATATTGAGGAAACTAATATTACAGGTTCGATTTAACAGAAAAAACTTTGCCTAAGTAATAGGAGTGATATGAAAGATGATTAAAAAATAACACTGACAACTGAATAATGGATTACACCACATATGCCGGTTCTGGTTCTTTAAATTGTAGAGAAAATTATGGAAAGGGGATAGATCAGATTGACAGAGAAAAATGTATTAGAGGACAAAGCACTATTAAGAGTAAAAGAGATGTGTGCCTATTTAAGCATCGGACAGACCAAATGCAGGGAATTATTAAGCAACCCAGCCAATGGTTTCACGGTTCGTATTGGTAATCGCTTATATGCGCACAAGAAGCACTTAGACAAATGGTTAGAGAATCAAATTTATTAGTAAGAATCTTTTAACAAGTAATTGAAGGCAATGGACTGATTTGGTAAAATACCAGTGTCAGATAATTCTTTTTTGGGAGAATGATTGCTTTCCATGTGAGAAAGGAAGTTGAACATGGGAAAATCGCTAACAGGAAAAGAATTAGGACAAGGCATATCGCAGAGAAAAGATGGTCGCTATCAGGCGAGGTTTACAAACCGATTTGGCAAACGTCAGACTATCTACGGAAAGACTATAAACGAAATCCGGCAGAAACTTTGTGCAGAACAGTATGAAGATGAAAAGCAGATAAACGTAGTCAGTTCCGATATGACGCTTGATGAATGGTTTGAAATCTGGATGAACACCTGTAAGAACAACTGTCGTGATACGACTAGACAGACTTACAGAGCCACCTACAATCGTATTAGAGAAAGTCTTTGATGGCGGAAACTAAGTGGACTAAATCTAATCGTGATGCAACAGGCAATCAATGAATTGAAATCAGATGCTTCACGAAAGGATACAAAGAAACTCTTAGTTGACATGTTGAACAAGGCAATTGATTCTGACTTGCTACACAAGAATGTGGCAAAGCAGTTAAATGCGGTTGTATCAAAAGATAATAAGCCAGATGAACCTAGAGTGCTGACTATCGAGGAAACAGATTTGTTTTTAGAAGCAGCCTCACACTATCGCTATTTCAACGCATTTAGCCTTGCCTTAGAAACTGGTATGCGTATTGGAGAAATCATAGGTTTGAAATAGTCAGATATTGATTTTGCCAATCGGACGATATATGTCAATCGTACGTTGGTATATATCAAATCGGATGATGAAAACAGCCCAAACTACAATAAGTGGGGATTTGAATTTCATGAGCCGAAAACTGACAAGGGCAAACGAAAGATACCGATGACTTTAAAAGCGTATCAGATTTTAAAGAGACAGCAACTCTGGAAACGTGGCATTGAAGCAAAAGGTTACGAAGCACCAGCGGGCTATGAGGACTTAGTATTTACGACCACGAAGAATACGCCAATCAGTCCAAGAGACACAACTGTAGTGATGAAATTCATCACAGAACGGATAAGAAAAAAGAAACTAAATTTTGAACCAGTCACACCGCATACACTTAGGCACACATTTGCGACAAGGTGCATAGAGAGGGGCATGAACCCAAAGACATTGCAGATTATTCTAGGACATTCTACAATCCAAATCACAATGAATCTCTATTGCCATGTAACAGACGATATGCT
>X314_Red_Deer__coassemble_220_pt1 | contig 9932 bp, 8 predicted proteins | sample X314_Red_Deer__metabat2_high_PE_002 | metagenome-assembled genome bin X314_Red_Deer
ATAAAATATGGTAGCATAAAAAAGTATCTAGAAGCTTGAAAAATGGCTGATGACATAGGTTTTTTTCAGAACATTGAAAAGAAAAATAGATTTAACTGAAAGGTTCGAATTTATTTTTTTTATGAAAAGATTGTTAAAAAATTAACGGCATTTTTCGGCAATTTTTATTTGAGAAGGAGACGAGAACATGGCACAGAAAGTAGTTTTAGCAGGCGCATGCCGTACTGCAATTGGTAGAATGGGTGGAGCATTAAGCAACGTTCCAGCAGCAGAATTAGGAGCAATCGTTATTAAAGAAGCATTAAACAGAGCAGGCGTTAAACCTGAGCAGGTTGACGAAGTATTAATGGGTTGTGTAATTCAGGCAGCACAGGGACAGAATGTTGCACGTCAGGCATCTATCAAAGCTGGTTTACCAATCGAAGTACCGGCAGTTACATTAAATGTTGTTTGTGGTTCAGGATTAAAATGCGTTAATGAAGCAGCAACACAGATTTTAGCAGGACAGGCTGACATCGTTGTTGCAGGTGGTATGGAAAATATGTCACTTGCTCCATATGCTATGACAAAAGCTCGTTTTGGATATCGTATGAACAATGCAACAATCATCGATACAATGGTAAATGATGCATTAACAGATGCATTCAATCATTACCACATGATGATTACAGCAGAGAACGTATGTGATAAATATGGCATTACTCGTGAAGAGTTAGATGCATTTGCAGCAGACAGCCAGCAGAAATGTGAAAAAGCTATGGCTGAAGGTAAATTTAACGATGAAATCGTTCCGGTACCGGTAAAAGTTAAGAAAGAAGTTGTAGACTTCGTAAAAGATGAAGGACCACGTGCTGGTGTGACAGCTGAAAGTCTTGGAGCATTAAAATGCTGTTCAGGAAAAGAAGGCGGAATTATCACAGCTGGTAATGCTTCCGGTATTAACGATGGTGCAGCTGCAATCGTTGTTATGAGTGAAGAAAAAGCAAAAGAGCTTGGTGTTACACCAATGGCTACATGGGTAGCTGGGGCACTTGGCGGTGTAGAACCTGAAATCATGGGTGTTGGACCTGTTGCTTCTACAAGAAAAGTATTAGAGAGAACAGGCTTAACAATTGATGATATCGACTTAATCGAAGCGAACGAAGCTTTCGCTGCTCAGTCTATCGCTGTTGCAAGAGACTTAAACTTCGATATGTCTAAAGTAAATGTAAACGGTGGTGCAATCGCACTCGGACATCCGGTAGGAGCTTCAGGATGCCGTATCCTTGTTACATTATTACATGAGATGGCAAGAAGCGGAGCTAACAGAGGTCTTGCTACACTTTGTATCGGTGGTGGAATGGGCTGCTCCACAATTGTTGAGAAGTACTAATTCATTACATAATTATGTTAATAACGCATAAAATTACCCGGGCAGGTTTATAGCCTCCCGGGATTTGTGCGGTAATCGTCCGGTAAAGCCGGGCGCTATAAAACGGAAGATATTCTTTCGCAAAAAAATAAAAAACAGGAGGAACAACAATGAAAGTTGGAGTAATTGGTGCAGGTACAATGGGTGCCGGTATTGCACAGGCATTTGCGCAGACAGAAGGATACGAAGTATACTTATGCGATATTAACGAAGAATTCGCAGCAAATGGTAAAAATAGAATTGCAAAAGGTTTTGCAAAAAGAGTTGAAAAAGGTAAAATGGCTCAGGAAGATGCTGATAAGATTCTTGCTAAAATCACAACAGGTGTAAAAACAATCTGTACAGATGCTGATTTAGTAGTAGAAGCAGCTCTTGAAGTTATGGATATTAAGAAACAGACATTCAAAGAGTTACAGGACATTGTTCCAGCTAATTGTATCTTTGCTACAAATACATCTTCTCTTTCTATCACTGAGATTGGTGCAGGACTTGACAGACCGGTAATCGGTATGCATTTCTTCAACCCAGCTCCGGTTATGAAATTAATCGAAGTTATCAAAGGTGAAAATACATCTGATGAAGTAAGAGATAGAATCGTAGAAATCTCTAAAGAAATCGGAAAAACACCAGTAGAAGTTAACGAAGCAGCTGGTTTCGTTGTCAACAGAATCTTAATCCCAATGATTAACGAAGGTGTTGGAATCGTAGCTGACGGTGTTGCAACTGTTGAAGGTGTTGACACAGCTATGAAGCTTGGCGCAAACCATCCAATGGGACCATTAGAGTTAGGTGACTTAGTTGGTCTTGATATCTGCCTTGCAATCATGAACGTATTATATGATGAAACAGGCGATCCAAAATACCGTCCACATCCATTATTAAAGAAAATGGTACGTGCAGGTAAATTAGGACGTAAGACAGGAATCGGATTCTACGATTACAGCAAGTAAAAGACACTTGCAAAATAAGCAGACTGAGAATGACTGAAAGAGGTAGCTGTCATGTTTGCATGAGCAGATGCACTCTTGCAGTCATTTGAAGGTACGACTGACCGAGAAGAAGCGAAGCAAATTCGAGTTATTTGTCTGCTTATTTTTGAAACATAATAAAATAAAAACAAAGAAAGAAGGAGTTAATAAATCATGGATTTCTCTTTAGATAAAAAACATGAAATGGCGAGAGCTCTTTTTAGAGATTTCGCTGAAAATGAAGTAAAACCACTCGCCCAGGAAGTTGACGAGACAGAAGAGTTCCCAATGGAAACTGTAAAGAAAATGCAGAAATTAGGTTTCATGGGAATTCCGGTACCAAAGGAGTACGGCGGACAGGGATGTGATCCTCTTACATATATTATGTGCGTAGAAGAATTATCAAAAGTTTGCGGTACAACAGGTGTTATCGTTTCTGCACATACATCTCTTTGTGTAGATCCGATTCTTACATATGGTACAGAAGACCAGAAACAGAAATATGTTAGACCACTTGCTACAGGCGAGAAAATTGGTGCGTTTGCATTAACAGAGCCGGGTGCTGGTACAGACGCTCAGGGTGCTCAGACAAAAGCTGTTTTAGATGGCGATGAATGGGTATTAAATGGTTCTAAATGCTTTATCACAAACGGTAAAGTGGCTGACGTTTACATTGTTATTGCAATCACAAGCGTTACAGAAGATAAGAGAGGAAGAAAGAAAAAGAACTTCTCAACATTTATCGTAGAAAAAGGAACACCGGGATTCTCCTTCGGAACAAAAGAGAAGAAAATGGGTATCCGTGGTTCATCTACATATGAATTAATTTTCGAAGACTGCAGAATTCCAAAGGAAAACTTATTAGGTGCAGAAGGAAAAGGTTTCCCAATCGCAATGCATACACTTGATGGTGGACGTATTGGTATTGCAGCTCAGGCACTTGGTATTGCAGAAGGTGCATTAGAAAGAGCTGTTGCTTATACAAAAGAAAGAAAACAGTTCGGACGCTCAATCGCAGCTCAGCAGAATACACAGTTCAAGTTAGCTGATATGGCAACTAAAGTAGAAGCTGCCCAGTTACTTGTATACAAAGCAGCAATGGCAAAAGCTACACAGAAAAACTACTCTGTAGAAGCAGCAATGGCTAAATTATTTGCAGCAGAAACAGCAATGGCTGTTACAACAGAAGTTGTTCAGTTATTCGGTGGATACGGATATATTCGTGAATACGATGTAGAACGTATGATGCGCGATGCTAAGATTACAGAAATCTACGAGGGAACAAGCGAAGTTCAGCGTATGGTAATTTCTGGTGCAGTATTGAAATAGCACTTCGCTCGCGAAGTTCAGAAAATGTGAAGCATTTTCGAACAGGCTGCGTATAGCTAAAAAATAAATAATTAAGGAGAAAAATATCGTGAAGATAGTTGTATGTATTAAACAGGTACCTGATACAAAAGGTGGCGTTAAATTTAATCCAGACGGTACATTAGACAGAGCTGCAATGCTTACAATCATGAACCCAGATGATAAAGCAGGTCTTGAAGCAGCACTTAGATTAAAAGAGCAGTATGGAGCAGAAGTTACAGTTCTTACAATGGGACTTCCAAAAGCTGATGAAGTTTTACGTGAAGCACTTGCAATGGGAGCTGATAACGGAATTCTTGTAACAGACAGAGTTTTAGGTGGAGCTGATACATGGGCTACATCTACAACAATCGCTGGTGCAATCAGAAATCTTGAATATGATTTAATTATTACAGGACGTCAGGCTATCGATGGTGATACTGCTCAGGTAGGACCACAGATTGCAGAGCATCTTGGACTTCCTGTAATCTCTTACGCTCAGGATATCAAAGTAGAAGGAGATTCTGTAGTAGTTCAGCGTCAGTATGAGGACAGATATCATGAATTAAAAGCAAAAATGCCTTGTCTCGTAACAGCTCTTTCTGAATTAAACGAGCCACGTTACATGACACCGGGCGGAATCTTCGATGCATACGAGAAAGAAGTAACAGTATGGGGAAGAGCAGACCTTAAAGATGTTGATGATGCAAACCTTGGATTGAAAGGTTCTCCAACAAAAATCGCAAAAGCTTCTGATAAAGTTCGTAAAGGTGCAGGAGAAAAAGTTACTCTTGACACAGACGAAGCAGTTGCTTACTTAATTGGTAAATTCAAAGAGAAACACATTATCTAATAAAAAGAAGGAAAAGTGGTGAATAAAATGGCATTAGAAGAATATAAGGGAGTATTTGTCTATGCTCAGCAGGTAGACAATGTATTAGATGGCGTTGCCTTCGAATTACTTGGAAAAGGTAAAGACTTAGCAAAAGATTTAAATACAGACGTAACAGCAGTATTAATCGGTTCTGACGTGAAAGGTCTTGCAGACCAGTTAGCAGAATACGGTGCTGACAGAGTTATCGTTGTAGATGATCCGGAATTAAAAGAATATAGAACAGAGCCATATGCTCATGCATTAGCATCTGTAATCAACGAATTCAAGCCTGACATTATGTTAGTTGGTGCTACAGCAATCGGACGTGACCTTGGACCAACAGTTTCAGCTCGTGTTCAGACAGGTCTTACTGCTGACTGTACAGTACTTGAGATTGGTAACTTCCCAATCAACCCAGGTCCAAACCAGAAGCCAAATCAGTTATTAATGACTCGTCCGGCTTTCGGTGGAAACACAATCGCAACAATCGCTTGCCCAGACAACCGTCCACAGATGGCAACAGTTCGTCCAGGCGTTATGCAGAAAATTGCTCCTATCGCTGGTGCAAAAGCAAATGTTGTTGAATTCAATCCTGGATTCACACCAAACAACAGATATGTGGAAATTCTTAACATCGTAAAAGCTGTTAAGAATACAGCAAACATCATGGACGCTAAGATTTTAGTATCTGGTGGTCGTGGAGTTGGTTCTAAGGAGAATTTCAAATTATTAGAAGATTTAGCAGAAGTTATCGGTGGTACAGTAAGCTGTTCACGTGCCGTTGTAGAAAACGGATGGTTACCAGTAGATTTACAGGTAGGACAGACAGGTAAAACAGTTCGTCCACAGATTTACTTTGCAATCGGCATTTCCGGAGCAATCCAGCATACAGCAGGTATGGAAGATTCAGACCTCATCATCGCTATCAACAAGGATGAAGATGCTCCAATCTTCGACGTAGCTGATTACGGTTTAGTTGGCGATTTAAATAAAATCGTTCCAGCTTTAACAGCAGCATTAAAAGCTGAAATGGGAAACTAAGAGTTTTGCTTTTAAACTAATAAGAAAACGCATCTGGTTTAAAAATCAGATGCGTTTTTTGTTAGAGAAAGAAGCCAAGTTCCTTGAAATTTAAGAATAATTTTGGTAAAATAGAACTAAGAATATTTTTTGGAAAATTTCGAGAAAAAGATAGAGAAGCTAAGTTTGGGGAATTTTTGCTTATGAAAAAAATAGCATTGATTATGGACAGCTGGAAGCGTTCTTTTACTTATGCTTGGCCAGCGGGAATTTTACAACGAATGAAAGAAAAAGAGGAAGAAATCAGCCTCTATATTTTTAATAGTTCGGGCAACTGGAGCCATGATGCTGAGTATAATATTGGAGAATACAATATTTTTCATTTGCCAGACTTGAATGTTTTTGATGGAATTATTTTGGATTTAAATAATATCAGAATGGCCGGTGTACGGGAATATATTATTGATTCAGCGAAAAAGACAGGAAAGCCGGTAATTTCAATTGCAAATGAGATAGAAGATTTTTATTATGTAGGAATCAATAATTATACTGCAATTCAGAATATTATTGAACATTTATACCATGAGCACAGTGCTAGAAAATTCTGGTTTATTATGGGACCGGAAGATAACTATGAAAATAGTGTGCGTGCACAAGCATTGAAAGATTTTCTGGTCGAACACAGGATACCTTTTAACGAAGGTGATTTTTACTATGAGAATTATGAGTATATTTGTGGCGTAAATGGTTTTACAATGTTAATGCAGACACACAAACATTTACCGGATGCGATTATTTGTGCAAATGACAATATTGTAGTTGGAGCATGTGAAGCGGCAGCGGAATTAGGGTTTAAAGCGCCGAATGATTTTTTAATTACAGGCTTTGATGATTTTGATAAGGCAAGCTATTATTCGCCGCATATTACGACTGTGAGCCATATTCGGGAGGATGTTGGAGAACAGTGTGTTGATATTCTTTGTAAAATTTGGAAGGGAGAAGAAGTGTCACATTTCAATTATACGGACACTGAGTCTATTTTTTCTGAAAGCTGTGGATGTACAGATGCTGTTCCGATTGATATGGCTGCCCATTCAAAAGAACAGATAATGTATGGTATTGAAACAGATGATTTTGAAGAGCAGTTGCTTGCTTTGGAATATGAACTTATCAGATGTGACGCAGTGGCAGAAATGACGACATGTATTCCAAAATGTATTCCTTCTATGAAGTGTGATGCAATGTATTTGGTTTTGGATGAGCATATGAATGGTTTCCAAAATATGAAGGGGTATTATGATCGTCAGCAGTTGATTGATGACGAGAAGTTTTATATAGAAGGCTATCCGGAGAGAATGAAGGTGGAATTTGCTTACGAGAACGGAAAAGTGGTACCTGAAAAACAAATCATGGTTGAAAAGATTTTCCCGATGTTTGAAGCAAAGGAACGAGGCACAGATTTTTTGTTTATGCCAATTCATTTCAGAAATCGCACCGTGGGATATTTTGTAATAAAAAATGCGGTATATCTGATGGAGAAGCAATATCTTTTTCAAGTAATAAATGCATTGACTTCAGCAATGGAGAATCTGCATCGTAAAGAAATGCTTGAGGATATGAACGAGGAACTTTCAGAACTGTATGTGCGAGATCCTATGACATCTCTTTATAATCGTGTAGGTTATCAGAAATTAGCCGTAAATCTTTTTGAAAAGATGAAGCGGGAAAATAAAAATATGACAATCATATACATTGATATGGATAGATTAAAATATGTCAATGATAAGTTTGGACATTTACATGGTGACTTTGCAATTAAAGCAATCGGAAAAGCAATTTTAAAATACTCACCAGAAGAAGCGATTCCGGTTCGTTTAGGTGGAGATGAATTTATGGTAATCCTACCTACTGGAGATACAAGTCAGGCGGATGCGTTTGCAGATAGCATCAGCAAAGAACTCGAAAAAGTTCATGAGGATATGCAACTGCCATTTCCACTTACCGTTAGTATTGGCTATGTTTGCACAGATATGACGACAGAAAATCAATTTGATGATTATGTGCGTGAGGCTGACGAGGTAATGTATCAGAAAAAAGTAGCAAGAAAATTAAACAGAGAAGCGTAAAAAAGGGACCTTTGCAAAAACATGGGTTGATAAGTATATCGTGTCATAATTGACATTATCAGAATCTTAGAGCATTTGCATGTATTCTTTTGCAAAGAGAAGTTCGGCGAGCGTTGGATAAAATCTTAGAAATTCTTTGCCATCGCTCGCCGAACTTTTATTTGTCGATAGAATAAATGCGAAGCGTTTTGGGAAATTCGTTTGGTGACGCTTTTTATAAAGGAGAATGATGAAACAAAATTATAAATTTATAATTGCTTATGATGGAACCCGCTATTATGGCTGGGAGAAGCAAAAAACGACAGATATGACCATTCAGGGAAAAATACAGGCAGTATTATCATGCATGGTGGGTAAAGAAATAGAATTAATTGGTGCAGGAAGAACAGATGCAGGTGTGCATGCAAAAGGGATGGTGGCAAATGCCCATATGAATACAGATTTGTCTTTACAGAAGATAAAAGATTACATGAATCACTATTTGCCGGAAGATATCTGCGTCAGAGAAGTTCAGAAAGTATCAGAACGTTTTCACAGCCGTTACAATGCGGTTGGAAAGACCTACTGTTACACTTGCTATGTGGGCGATTTAAAACCGGTTTTTAATCGAAAATATGTCTATATTCCTGAACAGCAGCCTGATGTGGAAAAAATGCGAAAAGCGGCGACTTATCTTGTTGGAAAACATGATTTTGCAAGTTTTTGCGGAAATACGAAAATGAAAAAATCTACTGTGAGAGAAGTTGACATGATAGAAATTTCTTTAAAAAATTCCTATCTCAATTTTACTTATCATGGGAATGGTTTTTTGCAATATATGGTGCGTATTTTAACAGGTACACTCTTAGAGGTGGGGTATGGAAAACGAAGCCCGGAAAGCATGGTGGAACTTTTTGAAGCGAGAGAGCGTGCCAAGGCAGGGTATACGGTACCGGCAAAGGGTTTGTGTCTTATGAAAGTGGATTATAATAAAGGAGAGTAGTTTGAATTAAGTAAGAATAAAATATTTTACCTATTGAATATATTTTTTGCATAATTTTGAAAATTTTCTTTTGACTTTCAAAAAACTTTATGATAATATCTTCAAGTTGAACTTAATAATACGCATGCACGACACACGTAGCGCCCCTGGCGCGTAAATCTGATTACGGGACTTGGTATTTTCCTGCCAGATTTATATCTACGTGTGTTTTTTTTGCGTCACAAAAAGAGGAGTGTAAAATTATGCCAAGAAATCAATTTCAAAGAATGTTTTTTGCATTCGTAACTGTACTTGTAACTGTACATGCCTATGTTTTTTACAGTTTGTATGTAGTCAATGGAAGTGTCTTAGTGGAAATCAATGGTGCTTCTAGTGTTTTGGAAGCGATTAACATACAGGGTGGGGTATATATGTGCGGACGATATGTGCCTATCTGGGCTGTGGTAATTGTGGAATTTTGTTTAGCATATTTGTTAGAAAATATTATGGGAAGTCCATGTTCATTCAAACTTGCAAGTAAAGTATTTGATCCGCGGAAAGATCACCCAATGTTATTTGAAACTGCAATTATTTGTGCAACAGTTGGATTAATGTGTCCGGCAATGAGTCTTATTGCAGCATTTTTATACTATCCATATTATGCAGGATTTAATATCATAACATTGCTTGCGAACTGGTTGGAGCTTGTATGCTATAACTTTCCATTTGCATTCTTTACACAGTTATTCTTTATCCAACCATTTGTAAGAACTGTATTTAGAACAGTATTTAGCAAAGATATTGCAGCGCAGAAAGAACTCGCTACAGCAGAATAGTAAAGTAAGAAACTCATAAGAGTTTCGAACCTCAAGCATAAATAAGAGAAAGTATGTTTTATATGTAAAACTGATGAAAATGTTTTTCTATTATAAAGCATACTTTTTTTAATAAAAAATAGTCATTAAAAAAATAAGTAAAAAACTTAAAAAATGTTGTTGACAAAAATGTTTAAATGAGCTATTATAATCTAGCTGTCGCTAAGAAATGACAGAAAATGCTTCGAAAATATTTGAAGATACAGAAAATAAAAAAAGTTGTTGACAACGACTTGAACCTGTGATAAGATATCAAAGTTGTTGAAAATAACAAAGGGCAAACAGATTTGCCATCGAACATTGATAACTGAACAGTGAATAACCTTGAAAGATTCAAAAAAAGAATCTAA
>X314_Red_Deer__coassemble_222_pt1 | contig 9864 bp, 7 predicted proteins | sample X314_Red_Deer__metabat2_high_PE_002 | metagenome-assembled genome bin X314_Red_Deer
AAGGATAAGTGCATAACCATCTATTTCTATTGGCTATACACTTATTATACGAGGAAATGATTTTATGAAGGAACAAATGTTAGAGTTGTTGAGTAAGAGTTCTACAACTCTTAGTACAACAGAGGTTGTTATTAATTTTGCAGTTGCATTGATTTTAGGTCTGGTTGTGTTTATTTCTTATCGAACAGCCCATACCAGAGTTGCATATAGTGCAAGATTTAATGTATCAGTACTGATGCTTACAATGATTACAACATTGGTTATGAGTGTTATCGGAAATAACATTGCATTGTCTTTAGGTATGGTCGGTGCGTTATCTATCGTACGTTTCAGAACTGCAATCAAAGATCCAAGAGATACTGCATATATTTTCTGGGGAATTGCAATTGGTATCTGCTGTGGTGTAGCAGATTATAAAGTAGCAATTGTTGGTAGTGTATTTATCTTTGTACTTCTTGTTGTTTTTGGCATGGTACAGGACAATCAAAGATTCCTGCTTGTAATTCGTGCCGGCCGTGAGAAAGAAAAAGAAATCATAAGTGCTGTAAACGAGTTTTATGGAAACAAAGCAGAGTTACGTGTGAATAATTCTACTGTGGAAACAACAGAGTTTATTTATGAGCTTTCTCAGAAATTAATCAATAAAACCAAAAGTAAAGGAAGCATCTCAGAGGTTCTTTATGGAATTGAGACAGTAACTTCCGTAAATGTTGTAGCTCAGAATGATGAAATGAGATAAGACAGGGAAACAGCATGAAAGAGAAACTGTAGTATTGCTATGGAAAATAAGGCAGTACTACAGTTTTTTTGTACGGGTCATTTTTTTTGCAATTGAGCAATTTTGATAAAAAAATATCAAATAGGTGTTCTTTTTTGTGTACATTGTTGAAAAGGTTGAAAAAAGATGGTACTTTATTACTAGATGGTACTTTTGGACTATGATGCGCAAAGGAGGAACTGATATGAGAAAAAAATGTGTTGTTGCAATTGCATTATGCTGCATGCTGTTACTTTTTTCAGGTAAAGCATATGCTGCGGAGGGCAGTATGGAATATTTTCGTGATGATTTAAACTATTACAATGCACAAAACATGCAAAAATCAAGCTGGGCGAATGGCGGTGAATTTGATTGTGTTTTTAGTCCATATAATGTAACTTTTTCCAATGGTATTATGAGTTTGCAATTAGATAAGACCTCGACTGCGGGATATAAGTATGCCGGGGCAGAATATAGGACAAGAGCAGATTTTGGATATGGTTCCTATCGGGTATCCATGAAGCCAATAAAAAACAATGGAGTAGTCTCCTCATTTTTTACATACACAGGTCCTGCAATGGGGACACAGTGGGATGAAATTGATATTGAATTTCTTGGAAAAGATACAACAAGAGTACAATTCAATTTCTTTACAAACGGTGTCAGTATGGGCGGTTATCTGTACGATCTTGGTTTTGACGCATCAGAAAGCTTTCATGAATATGGATTTGACTGGAGGAAGGATGCCATTATCTGGTATGTGGATGGAAAAGCTGTTTATCAGGTGACAAACAGTCAGTATGATTTACCATCTACTCCGGGAAGAATTATGATGAATGTCTGGAACGGAAAGACGGAGTTTACAAAATATTGGCTGAAAGTATATGATGGAACGGCACCTTTGACGGCAAAGTATGAATATATTGAATACCGACCATTTGCTGACAACGAAAATGATGATATGGTAGTAGGGGATGGCTCGACAAATGAGGATGACACAATTAAAGAAAAGCAGACCGGAGCTGTTTCACCGGAAAACTGGAAAACCTACTCAACACCCCAACAATTTACATTGGAAAGTATATATGGGCTTTTGCGGGTCACAAGAACATCAGAGCAGAATCAAGAGTATGCTTCCTTTACAGGAATGTTATCTGAAACAGTGACAAATCCAACGGAGTTTCGTATGAAATACAAATTCCTAAGCGGCGCGAAGCGAATATTGACTGTTTATCTTGTGGACACCAATAATCATCCTACTAAGGTGTTAGAAGTAGATTGTCCAAGAACTGATTATGAAGAACATTCGGTTGTAGTTCCTTTAGAGGGAATTGAAGGAGAAGTCTGCAGAGTAAAAATATTATTGAATTCTGAGCCGAAAAAACTGGATGTTCAAAAATCCTCAAGGTGTAAGGCCTATGTGGCGGATGTTACAGTAAGTAATTAGTAGAAATATTTAAGGATAATATGCCCCTCCGTGTGTAGACGAAATACCTTATATATATGTAAGATTAAAACAAAAATGGCAAATAGTGGTCGAATAATTGTTAAAAATAGATAATGTTTCCTAAGGTATTTGACTTTTTCCTAAGTCATTGGTATCATTTAATGGTTGTGAAATTTTTAACGGAGGAGAAAGAGGATGAAGAAATTAAAGAATCTTTTAGTAATGGCAGGCTTAGCTACAGCAATGACAATTATGGTGTCAGGATGCAGTTTATTGCCAAAGAGTGAAACAGAAAGAACACAGGCAATTATCGATGCATATCAAACAGGGGATATTGAGACATTCCAGTCTTATATTGCGGACGATGAGAAATTAAATTATCTGTTAGAGGCAATCGATGACACAGATGCTGAAGGAATGAAAGCGGTATACCAGAAAGTATATGAGCTGACCAAGAGTGCAGAGTTTTCTGTTACAAAAACAGAAGAGAGCGGTTATGACAATGGCGAATATGCTACAGTTACTATCAAAACAGTTGATTTTTCAGATGCTTTATATACAGCAATGGTAGAAGCAGGCGTTGAAAGCAAAGAAGCTTTTGTTGATGCTCCAACATGGATGATGAATGCATTAAATAATGGTGGAGTAACTGTTGAAAAAGAAGTAATGGTTCGTACAAAGTCAAATGGTTCTTTATATGATGGTCATGAAGAATTCTTTGAAGTTTTAACAGGTGGTTTTTACGATTACATCGTAGCTACTATGACATCATGTGAAGCTAATAATGGATATGGTGATGGTACATATATGCTTTCCACATATGATACTGTTCGTGTTTCATTAGATGAATACTACATTCCGTTTGAAGGTGTTGAGTACACAGATGATGAAGTAAATGCAGTTATTAACGAGTTCGCTTCTAAGTATGAAGTATATGATGGAATGGCAGCCGGTGGTAACCGTGTGGAAGATGGTATTAGATTATACATGATTATTGATTATGATGAAGTAAGTATGTCTACATTAAAGGTCCTTGATTTAGTTTCATCAGCATCCGGTGATTACATTGGTTTAAAAACAACAATCAATGGTTTGGAGAGCGATGGATACATATGCGAGACAACAGATTTCGGTTCTGGTGTACTTGCAACAGAAGAAGAAAGCACAGAGGAATAGAACTGACTCTATGAACCCCATGCAGATTAAAAGTCTGTATGGGGTTTTTAACTTTATGAGAAAGACCTTGTCACGCTAATGTTAGCATTTGTTAAATAATATAAAGAAATAGAACTATATAAAACAAAAAAACTGGGAAAAAATTACAAAAAATTTACGTAAAATGCTATTAAACATAGCTATATTTTCTAATATATGTTATAATCAAAACTAGGAGAGTTTTATTACGAAAAACACAAGGGGTTAATGTGAATGGAGAAAAGGCATATTTTTGTACATACGGAAAAGTTCTTTAGTGAGAGGGCTGTGAAATTGCTTCTTAAAATTGAGGACAGTCATTTGCTATCTGTTATAAGAAGAGCACTTACGATGCTGGTACCTGTCATTGTAGTAGGGGCTGTGGCATATGCTATTTTATATTTTCCGGTTGATGCATTTCATTATTGGATTACAGAGGAGCAGACATGGATTGCATCGTTGTTAGACATGGTTTATCAGGGAACATTTGGAATGTTTTCTGTGATATTGGTTGTGGCACTTGCAATCAGCTATGCGTTGGAGCGGAATGAAGCCATCGATAAAATGTTTTTTTATGCCATTACAGCTATTGCAAGTTTTGGTACACAGCTTGTTATGGCAGAACAGGATCAACTGTGGGATATTTTAGGAAATCAGGGCTGCTTTGTTGCAATGGTAGTTGGATTTTTTTCCTGTGTCATGTTTTCAAGACTGCAGAAAGTAGATTTTATTTCGTTGCGTAAATATACATTTGGTATGGATGCTGTATTGGCAAATGCAATTCAGAGTATTTTTCCGGCAACAATTACGGTTGGTACGTTTGCGTTGTTTGAATACCTGCTTCTTAGAGTATCCGGTGGAAAAGATATTTATACATTGTGGCTTACATATTCTGAGAAAATGTTTGCAAGTATTGGTAACGGGTTTTTGTCAGCACTTCTCTATACATTTTTAGTACATCTTTTTTGGGTGCTTGGTTTTCATGGCAGCCATATGATGGAAAGTGTGGCAGTAAATTATTTTCAGGCAGTCGGTGAGGACATTATTTTTTCAAAAAGCATGTTTGACACCTATGTGATGATGGGAGGCTGCGGTACAACAATCTGTGTTCTGATTGCATTATTTTTCTTTGCGAAGAAGAAAAGAATGAGAAGTCTTGGAAAATTAGCAACACCAATTGTAATCTTTAATACTAATGAAATATTGAATTTTGGAATACCGATTATGTTAAATCCGGTGCTGGCGATTCCATTCATTTGTGTGCCGATATTGGCGTTGATAGTGTCATATGTAGCTGTGGCAACCGGATTGATTTCGCCGGTGTGTAATGAAATTGCGTGGACAATGCCGGTGTTCGTAAGTGGGTACATAGCATCAGGGTCTATTGCAGGAGTGATTTTGCAGGCGGTTATTATTGCAATGGGTGTTGCAATTTATCGGCCATTTCTTAAAATGAATGAAAAGATTAATGATTTTCGAATGCAGGAAAAAATAAAGAAACTGGTACTGGAATTACAGGAGTGTGAGAAAAAAGGCGAAAATCCCAGCTTGGTACATCGCATGGATGATACGGGTATGGTAGCTCGTATGCTTTTGCAGGAATTAAAAATTGCCATTAAACAGAGAAAATTATATCTGCTTTATCAGCCACAGGTAGATAAAGAAGGAAAATATATTGGTGCGGAAGCACTATTACGATGGGAGCACCCGGAATATGGTTTTATTTATCCGCCGCTTATCATTTACCTTGCAAAAGAAGGTGAGGTACTGCCGGATTTGGAACGCATGTTGTTTGACATGGCAATTAGTGCAATCGGACAGGTGGAGGAGTCCTATGGAGACAACTTTAAAATATCTGTAAATATTACAGCCCATTCTTTGAATTGGTCGATTGAGGAATATATTGCAAATAAGTTAAAAGAGTGTCAGGTATCGGCAAAGCATTTATGGTTAGAAATTACAGAGCAGGATATGCTTACAAATTCAGAGATGGTTATTAATAAAATCAACCAATTGAAAAAAGCCGGACATAAGCTGTTAATTGATGATTTTGGAATGGGACATACTTCATTGATTTATTTGCAGTCAGAGTATTTCGATGTTGTAAAACTGGATGGTTCATTGGTGCGTGATATTCTTATGAAGGTTACAAACCAAAAAATTGTAGCAGCTGTTATTGAACTGGCGAAGAAGCTGAATGTAAAAGTAATTGCTGAGTATGTGGAAACAGAAGAAGAATGTCAGCTTTTAAAAGATATGGGATGTGACTGGTATCAGGGATACTTATTTGGAAAACCATTAGCATTAGAAGAATTTATTAAGAATTTAAAAGAAAGCAATGGATAAAAAGAAACCCAGCTTTTTGCGGATAACGCAGAAGGCTGGGTTTTCTAGCATGAAAATAAAATTATTATACTTTAATCCATCCGAGTGCTTCAGAAATGGCAAATATCAGAATCAAAATCAAACAAACAGGAGCTCCACATTTTAACATAAAGGTATAAAACTTCTTTTCTTTAAAAGGTGCACTGCGCTCTACTTCGTCATAAACAAGCTGTGGTTTTACAAAGAAGCCAATGCAGATGCAGGTTAAAAGTGCAACGATCGGCATCAATACACTGTTGCTTACAAAATCAAAGAAATCAAGTAATCCAAGTCCAAGAATCTTTATGAAATCCAATGGACCAAATCCTAAGGAAATAATGCTTCCCATAACTAAAACGTAGATAGTAACAACAATAGTTGCCATTTTTCTACTCCAGTGAAGCTTGTCACAAAGGCAGGCAACGTTTGTTTCTAACACGGAAATTGCTGAGGTTAACGCGGCAAATAAAACTAAAATAAAAAATGTAGCTCCAATGAATCCGCCTAAGCTCATACTTTCAAAAACCTTTGGCAAAGTAATAAACATAAGGGAAGGACCTTTGCTTAAGGCTTCCTCGCTTCCACCGGAAAAAACAAATACGGAAGGAACAATCATAAGTCCGGCCAAAAAAGCGATTGCAGTATCAAATAATTCAATTTGTCTGACTGAGCCGCGGAGATTGTCTTCTTTTTTCATATAAGAACCATAAGTAATCATAATCCCCATAGCCAGTGACATGGAGTAAAACAACTGTCCCATAGCAGCAAGTACAGTTGTGGCTGAAAAATCGCTGAAGTCGGGTAGCAAATAGTATTTAACCCCTTCAAAAGCTCCCGGTCTTGTGACACAGAAAATCGCAATAAAAACAATCAGAACGACCAGAACAGGCATCAGAATACTGCTGGCTTTTTCAATTCCCTTTTGTACACCGATAATAACAACTGCAGCAGTAAGTATTGCAAAAACAGCAAACCAAAGAAGAGGTTCTGTTGGCTGTGCAATAAAAGTATTAAAGTAATCGTCTGTTGCCGCAGCATTTACCTGACCGGTAACAAATGCAAATAAGTATTTGATTACCCATCCGCCGATAACACAGTAATATGGAGCAATGATAAAAGGAACAAGATTAGCTAAATAGCCGATAAAGCCAAAACGCTTGTCTAATTTTTCGAAAGCACTGACGGCACTGATTTCTGTGTGACGGCCGATGGCAACCTCGGTTATCATTAACGTAAAACCTAAAGTCATTGCCAGTATTAAATACACCAGAATAAAAATTCCGCCGCCATATTTTGCAGCAAGGTATGGAAATCTCCACAGATTACCAAGTCCCACAGCAGAGCCGGCTGCGGCGAAGACAAATCCAAGCTTGCTGGAAAAGGAGTCTCTTTTTTTCTCCATAAGTAAATCCCCCATTTATAAATAAAATTTATGTCATACGTTTGATATTATGCCATTTGATAGGGTGAAATACAAGTAGAATAGTTGAAAAAATACTTGTGGACTTCTCCTACTTGAACCGTTCGAAATCCTTCCCTGTGCCTCTCGTTTGCAGCACTTATCAGTTACATCACAAATCATTTTTCCGTGTTCAGTTACAAGCAGTGTCATTTTTACTTAGAGTACCCATTTTTTGTACGATTCAAACAAAACCTTGTATTTTATGGCTGGTTATGGTACATTGTCAGGGAAATAAATAAAAAAAGCGTTTTTTTGCCACCGGGTAAAAATGTTATACGTCAGACTTTCCATCGTTAGGTCTTAGAAGATGGAGGTTCTGGCGTTTTTTGCCCTATTAGGAGATAGAAAAATTATGGAAAAGAAATTATGTCGAAAAGAATTTGTAAAATATGTAACATTAAATGTGTTGGGAATGATAGGGGTATCCTGTTATATTCTTGCGGATACATTTTTTGTTGCAAATGGACTTGGGGCGGACGGGCTTACAGCCTTAAATCTTGCCATTCCGGTATACAGCCTGGTGCATGGAAGTGGATTGATGTTTGGTGTGGGTGGTACAACAAGGTATTCCATTCTGAGAGGGCAGAAGAAGCAAAAAAGTGCTGATGAAATCGTGACAAATACTGTTTTTTTCGCAATTGCGCTTGCTGTAGTTTATGTGCTGTGTGGTATTTTTCTATCTGAAAAGATAACCATGATATTAGGTGCGGATGACAGTGTATTTCAATTGACAAACACATACATCCGGGTAATTTTGTTATTTGCTCCGACGTTTATGTTAAACGATGTTTTTCTTTGTCTTGTCAGAAATGACGGCAATCCGGGATTGTCAATGGCAGCAATGCTGATAGGAAGCTTTTCGAATATTGTGTTGGATTATATCTTTATTTTTTCTCTGCAAATGGGGATTTTTGGAGCAGTACTGGCAACCGGACTTGCACCTGTTATCAGTATGATGGTATTGTCACTGCATTTAAAAAGAAAAGAGCGTTTTCATCTGCTTCGGATGAAAGTATCCATTCGCTTATGTGGAAAATGCATAGTGCTTGGAATCCCTTCGTTGATAACTGAGGTGGCTTCCGGAATTGTAATGATTGTATTTAACCTGATTATTTTAAAATTAGAAGGAAACATGGGCGTTGCGGCATATGGTGTGGTTGCAAATCTTTCTTTGGTGGTGGTTTCCATTTATACAGGCGTGGCGCAAGGAATGCAGCCGCTTATAAGCAGGGCATATGGAGATAAAGACGCTAGATGTATCAAAAGATTTCTTTGCTATGCAATGGTAACGATACTTGTTCTTTCCGTTGTGATATATTTCTGTATTTTTGTATATGCAGACTTTATTGTACAAATATTTAACAGTGAGAGTGATCAGCAACTGCAGGAAATGGCAGAAACTGGTCTTAGGATGTATTTTTCTGCTGTTGCATTTATTGGTTTTAACGTCATTTTATCCATGTATTTCTCAGCAACGGAAAAGTCCCTTCCTGCACAGGTAATATCACTTTTAAGAGGATTTATACTGATGATTCCGATGGCAGTTCTGCTTTCAAAGATAGCAGGATTAACAGGGGTGTGGCTGACGGTTGCGGTAACGGAAGGCCTGGTTGCAGGCGTTGGGATATTGCTTTATGGAAAATACCGCACAGCAATTGTTCAGGGCAGTGCAAAAGGCTGAAAATCAGAATTCGTTTTCCTTGATAAAAAATTCACATAGTGATATACTGCGAAAGGTATCTGTGTCTACTATCTGAGAGACAACAGAACCAAAAGAAAAGGCGTAAGCTGAAGATACAATTTTTTATATTTATGGAAAGAGAGGAAAAGACTATGAACAAGACAAAGTTCAACACAAAGTTTCTTGTGGAAATGGCATTATTAGTTGCCATCATTTTAATCATGGCTTTTACCCCAATCGGTTACATTAAAACAGCAGGACTTGAAATTACTCTTATCGTTGTACCGGTTGCAGTAGGAGCAGTAACACTTGGACCTACAGCAGGTGCAATTTTAGGCGGAGTATTTGGAATAACAAGCTTTATTCAGTGCTTTGGAATGAGCCAGTTCGGAACAATGCTTTTAGGTATTAATCCGTTATGTACTTTTATTGTGTGCATTCCAACCCGTGTTTTAATGGGCTGGCTGACAGGTGTTATTTATAAAGGACTTCGTAAAACAAAGATTCCGTCAGCAGCATCTGTTACGATTGCAAATCTTTGCTGCCCATTGTTAAACACAACATTTTTCATGGGTTCATTAGTTACATTATTCTCATCTACAATGAGAGATTCCTTTGGAATGGAAAAAGTACTTCCGTTTATTTTTGCATTCGTAGGAATTAATGGTGTAATAGAAGCAGGACTTTGTTTCGTAATTGGAACAGCAATTTCCGGTGCATTAAAGAAAGCTTTGCGTTATAATTAAAATAAAAACTTGGGAGGTATAGATATGCCAGAAAATAGTTGCAGCAGCGCATCCGGCTGTAGCAAAGAAAGCTGCGAAGGATGTCCAAGTAAAAAAGGGGCAACTGGAATTCCAAAAGAGCCGATGAATGCGGCTTCTAACGTTAAGAAAGTAATTGGAGTTGTCAGCGGAAAAGGTGGTGTTGGCAAATCTTTTGTAACATCTTCTCTGGCA
>X314_Red_Deer__coassemble_230_pt1 | contig 9466 bp, 14 predicted proteins | sample X314_Red_Deer__metabat2_high_PE_002 | metagenome-assembled genome bin X314_Red_Deer
TATAGGAGGTACGGGCATGTCACGTATAGGAAGAATGCCAATCGCAGTTCCAGCTGGCGTTACAGTGGATATTGCAGAAAATAATCATGTGACTGTAAAAGGTCCTAAGGGAACTCTTGAAAGAACCCTTCCATCTGAGATGGATATCAAATTAGAGGGTAGCGAAATTATCGTTACAAGACCTAATGATTTGAAAAAAATGAAATCCTTACACGGATTAACAAGAACACTTATTAACAACATGGTTGTTGGTGTTACAGAAGGATATAAGAAAGAGCTTGAAGTTAACGGTGTTGGTTACAGAGCATCTAAAGCTGGTAAAGTTTTAACACTTAACTTAGGTTATTCACATCCGGTTGAGATGACAGACCCAGAAGGTCTTGAATCAACAGTTGATGGAAATAAAATCGTTGTATCAGGTATTGATAAAGAAAAAGTTGGCCAGTACGCAGCTGAAATCAGAGATAAGAGAAGACCTGAACCATACAAAGGTAAAGGTATTAAATATGCTGATGAAGTTATTAGACGTAAAGTTGGTAAGACTGGTAAGAAATAATTAAAGGAGTGACGAGAAATGGTTAGTAAGAAATCAAGAACAGCAGTTCGTGAAAATAAACATAGAAGAATGCGTCATCATCTTGCAGGTACTGCAGATAGACCACGTTTAGCTGTGTTCAGAAGCAATAATCATATGTACGCTCAAATTATTGACGACACAGTTGGAAATACACTTGTTTCTGCATCTACTCTTGATAAAGATGTAAAAGCAGAAGTAGAAAAGACTAATAACGTCGAAGCAGCAGCACATCTTGGTACTGTTATTGCAAAGAAAGCATTAGATAAGGGTATTACAACAGTTGTCTTTGATAGAGGCGGTTTCATATATCAGGGAAAAATTAAAGCTTTAGCCGATGCAGCAAGAGAAGCTGGATTAGAATTTTAGGAGGAAGAAAACATGAAACGTGAAATTATTGATGCTAGTCAGTTAGAGTTAAATGAAAAAGTAGTATCAATCAAACGTGTAACAAAAGTTGTTAAGGGTGGACGTAACATGCGCTTTACAGCTTTAGTTGTTGTCGGTGACGGCAATGGTCATGTAGGTGCTGGCTTAGGCAAAGCAACTGAAATTCCAGAAGCAATTCGTAAAGGAAAAGAAGATGCAATCAAGAAACTTATCACAGTTAAACTTGATGACGTAGACAGTATTACACATGATGTTACAGGTAAACATACAGGTGCTTCTGTATTATTAAAGAAATCTCCAGAAGGTACTGGTATCATCGCTGGTGGTCCTGCTCGTAACGTATGTGAGTTAGCAGGTATCAGAAATATCCGTACAAAATCTTTAGGTTCTAACAATAAACAGAACGTTGTACTTGCAACAATTGATGCTTTAAGTCAGTTAAAGTCCCCAGAAGAAGTAGCGAAGCTCCGCGGTAAATCCGTTGAAGAGATCCTAGGTTAAGGAGGAATTTAAAATGGCAGAGAAAGTTAAAGTAACATTAATTAAATCAACAATCGGTGCAGTTCCAAAGAACAAAAAGACAATCGAAGCTCTTGGTTTAACAAAATTAGGAAAAACAGTAGAGTTACCAAACAACGCAGCTACATTAGGAGCTGTTCGTAAGGTTGCACCATACGTTAAAGTAGAAGAAGTATAAAAAAGATAAGGAGGTGTCATGATGGACTTATCAAACTTACAGGCAGCTGCTGGTTCAGCTCATAGTGATAATTTCAGAAGAGGACGTGGACACGGTTCAGGTAATGGTAAGACAGCTGGTAAAGGACATAAAGGACAGAAAGCTCGTTCTGGAGCACCTAGACCAGGTTTCGAAGGTGGCCAGATGCCATTATATAGAAGATTGCCAAAGAGAGGTTTCAAATGCAGAAACTCTAAGACAATCATCGGAATTAACCTTTCAGCTCTTGAAGCTTTCGAAAATGATTCAGTAGTTTCAGTTGAAACATTAATCGAAGCCGGTATCGTAAAGAACCCAAGAGATGGTGTTAAAATTCTTGGAAATGGAGAACTTACTAAGAAGCTTACAGTTCAGGCAAACGCATTCAGCGCAAGTGCAAAAGAAAAGATTGAAGCTCTTGGTGGAAAAGCAGAGGTGATCTAATGCTTGAGACACTCCGTAATGCATTCAAAATTAAAGATATTCGTTCAAGAATTATTTTTACTTTTTTAATGTTAGTTGTCATCAGAATAGGAAGTCAGCTTCCTATTCCTGGTGTAAACAGTGAAGTATTTGCAAATTGGTTTGCTGGACAGACCGCTGATGGAATGGGCTTTTTTGATGCAATTACCGGTGGTTCATTCTCGAATATGGCAATTTTTGCTTTGAGTATCACACCTTACATTACATCATCTATCATTATGCAGCTTCTTACTATTGCTATTCCTAAGTTGGAAGAGATGCAGCGTGACGGAGAGGAAGGTCGTAAGAAAATTGCTTCAATTACAAGGTATCTTACAGTAGTTTTAGCTTTAGTTGAATCAATTGCAATGACAATCGGATTCAAACGTGGCGGCTACATGGAATATAACGAAGGCTTCAAAGGTGTTCTTTGTATTATCATGGTTGTCCTTGGTTTGACTGCCGGTTCAGCAGTACTTATGTGGATTGGTGAACGTATCACAGAAAAAGGTGTTGGAAATGGTATCTCAATTGTACTTACAATTAACATCATTTCCCGTATGCCAAATGATATGTCTACATTATATGAACAGTTTATCTCAGGTAAATCTGGTCCAAAGGGAGTTCTTGCAGCTGTAATTATTATTGCAATTATTGTTGCAATGGTAGTATTCGTAGTACTTCTTCAGGGTGGAGAAAGAAGAATTCCGGTTCAGTATTCAAAGAAGATTCAGGGAAGAAAACAGGTTGGCGGTCAGTCAACACATATTCCTTTGAAGGTAAATACCAGTGGCGTTATCCCGGTAATCTTTGCGCAGTCATTATTACAGACACCTGTAATTATCGCAAATTTACTTGGAAAAGGTAATGGCACAGGTGTTGGAAGTCAAATTTTAAAAGGTATGAATCAGGCAAACTGGTGTAATCCAAGCCAGCCGGTTTATTCTGTCGGACTTGTGGTTTATATCATTTTAATTATTGCTTTCGCATACTTCTATACATCAATTACATTCAATCCGCTAGAGATTGCAAATAATATGAAAAAAGCAGGTGGATTTATCCCGGGTATCAGACCTGGTAAACCAACCAGCGATTATCTGAATACGATATTAAATTATATTGTCTTTATAGGAGCAGTTGCATTAGCAATTGTTGCATTTGTACCAATTTTCTTTAATGGTGTATTTAAAGCAGATGTTTCTTTTGCAGGAACATCCATTATCATTATTGTGGGTGTTATTATTGAAACATTAAAACAGATTGAGTCACAGATGCGTGTACGTTACTATAAGGGATTTTTAAATGATTAAAATTGTCTGGGTAGATACCCGACACTGATGCAGATTGGAGATACTGGCAGGGTGTATATACGCACTCACCGTATCTCCATAAATGCATTAAGAAAGGAGAACAATTATGAAAATCATAATGCTGGGGGCACCAGGAGCTGGAAAAGGAACACAGGCAAAACAGATTGCTGATAAATACAGCATTCCACATATCTCAACAGGAGATATCTTCCGTGCAAATATTAAAAATGGAACAGAGTTAGGAAATAAAGCAAAACAGTATATGGATCAGGGATTATTAGTTCCGGATGAACTTACCTGTGACTTAGTTATGGATAGAATACAGCAGGAAGACTGCACAAACGGATTTGTTTTAGACGGTTTCCCAAGAACAATCCCACAGGCAGAAGCCTTAACAGCAGCTCTTGATAAAATAAATCAGAAGATGGACTACGCAATTGACGTAGATGTTCCGGATGAAAATATTGTAAACAGAATGAGCGGACGTCGTGCCTGCTTAAGCTGTGGTTCTACATATCACATTGTGTCTATTCCAACTAAAGTAGAAGGCATTTGTGATAGATGTGGTAGTGAGGTAGTGTTAAGAGATGATGACAAGCCAGAAACAGTTCAGAAACGTCTGACTGTATATCATGAACAGACACAGCCATTGATTGATTACTATAACAACCAGAAGATTTTAAAAACAGTAGATGGTACACAGCCAATGGAAAAAGTATTTGCTGATATCGTTGCTATTTTAGGAGAATAAAGATGCCTGTTACAATAAAATCTTCCCGTGAATTAGAGTTAATGCGCGAAGCGGGAAAAATTCTTGCAAAAGTGCATGAACAGTTAGGGAAAGAATTAAAGCCGGGAATGTCGACTTATGAAGTCGACAGACTTGGTGAGGAAATGATTCGAAGTTTTGGATGTATCCCATCTTTTAAAAATTATTGCGGCTATCCGGCATCGGTATGTGTTTCCATAGATGAGGAGGTCGTACACGGCATCCCATCCAAGGAAAAATTTATTCAGGAAGGCGATATTGTCAGTCTTGATATCGGTGTGATTCATAAAGGATATCATTCGGATGCTGCAAGAACACATGCGATTGGCGAAATTTCTAAGGAAGCAGCTCTTTTAATTGAAAGAACACGGCAGAGCTTTTTTGAAGGAATGCAGTATGCAACAGCAGGAAGGCATCTACATGAAATATCAAGAGCAATCGGTGATTATGCAGAGAGCTTTGGTTATGGTGTAGTAAGAGATTTGTGCGGTCATGGAATTGGCACACACCTTCACGAAGACCCGGAGATTCCGAATTACAGACAGCTTAGAAGAGGAATCAAACTCAGACCGGGCATGACACTTGCAATTGAACCAATGATTAACATGGGAACCGCGGATGTGTTATGGCTGGATGATGAGTGGACAGTGATTAGTGCAGATATGTCATTTTCAGCACATTATGAAAATACAGTTATCATTACAGAAGGCAAACCGGAAATCCTGACACTTACGGATTCCGAAATAGCAGAGCATATCTGGGAATAAAGTAAAGGCAAGGTTAATATAATGGAGTTTGCAAAATCCCTGTCAGGGCATGATAAGAATCAGTATTATTTGATTTTAAAAAAAGATGAAGAATTTGTATATTTGGTAAATGGGAAAACAAAACCATTAGAGAATCCAAAGAAGAAAAATCTGAAACACATTCAGATAGTCAAAAAACTTCCGGAGGAAGTCAAAGAGATTCTTGAAAAGGAAGTTACCGATATCACAGTAAAAAAAGCAATCAAAACATATGAGCAGTTTGTGAAAGCAGACAATGCTTGTGAATCATAAAACAGGAGGAAAGAATTAATGTCAAAAGCAGATGTAATTGAAGTTGAAGGAGTTGTAGTTGAAAAGTTACCAAACGCATTTTTTAAAGTGGAGCTTGAAAACGGACACCAGATTCTTGCAACCATCAGTGGAAAATTACGCATGAACTTCATTCGTATTTTACCTGGTGACAAAGTTACTATCGAAATGTCCCCATATGATTTGACAAAAGGTAGAATCATCTGGCGTGATAAATAAATTGTAAAAAAAGAATTGACTTCTTTTGTGTTAACATGCTATAATGCCATTTGGACACTTTTGGATAGAGCCTTTTTGCATGTAAACAGCAAGAAAGAGGCCTTGATAAGAAAGGAGGAGAAGCTGTGAAGGTAAGATCATCAGTTAAACCTATTTGCGAAAAATGCAAAGTCATTAAAAGAAAAGGAAGCATCAGAATTATCTGTGAAAATCCTAAGCACAAACAGAGACAGGGTTAATAAAAGATACTGTCTTATTTGTTTGTAAAAAAATAGCGAATGCTATTATTTCATTATGTGCGGCTGCAGTGGGACACACGAGGCTGTGTTTACACTGTTATCATAATAAACAGCAGGCGATAGCTGTGCTCATGCATTTACATACCGAGAGTGCATGACAGAATCATCCAAATCTGGAAAAATAATGAAAGCACACATTTCAGGCCGGGGCACCGGAGCTGCTTATCGGTTATTTTTTCCATTTAAAGTCATTATATGCAGAGTGGCTTGTCAGACAATACCCGATTGGGTAGATATAACGCTGCGATTGCAGTTATTTGAACAGAAAAATGAGATGCAGATAAACTGCATTAGATGAATTAATGGAGGTTAAAAAGCACATGGCTCGTATTGCAGGTGTAGATTTACCAAGAGAAAAACGTGTTGAGATCGGTTTAACTTATATCTACGGAATTGGTAGAGTAAGCTCTAATCGTATCCTTGCTGAGGCAAATGTAGATCCTAATACTCGTTGTAGAGATTTGACAGACGACGAAGTTAAGAGAATTAGTGAAGTTATCGATAATACTCAGACTGTAGAAGGTGATTTAAGAAGAGAAATCGCCATGAACATCAAGAGACTTCAGGAAATCGGATGCTATCGTGGAATCCGTCATAGAAAAGGTCTTCCGGTACGTGGACAGAAAACAAAAACAAACGCTAGAACACGTAAGGGACCAAAACGTACTGTTGCTAATAAAAAGAAATAATATTTCTTGAAATAATATTTCTCGAAATAAAATTTCTTGAAATAAGTTTTAGCAGTATACATTCAGAGAGTTGTAGCAATTTGCTACATAATTTAAGATGCAATCAATCATTTATTTTTAGAGAAAGTAGGTTAGTTTAGATATGGCTAAAGTTACAAAAAAAGTGACAAAAAAGCGTGTAAAGAAAAACGTTGAACGCGGACAGGCACATATTCAGTCATCTTTTAACAATACAATCGTAACAATTACAGATGCTGAAGGTAATGCTTTATCATGGGCAAGTGCTGGTGGTCTTGGATTTAGAGGTTCAAGAAAATCTACTCCATATGCTGCACAGATGGCAGCTGAAACAGCTACAAAGGCAGCTTTAATTCACGGATTAAAGACAGTAGACGTTATGGTTAAGGGACCAGGTTCAGGAAGAGAAGCAGCAATTCGTGCGCTTTCTGCATGCGGACTTGAAGTTACAAGTATTAAAGACGTTACTCCTGTACCTCATAATGGATGTCGTCCACCAAAACGTAGAAGAGTTTAATTAGGAGGTAGAGACTAAGATGGCAGTAAATAAAGTACCTGTTCTTAAGAGATGTAGATCTCTTGGTTTAGAACCAAGTTATTTAGGATATGACAAGAAATCCAATAGACAATTAAAAAGAGCTAACAAGAAGATGTCTGAGTATGGTCTTCAGTTAAGAGAGAAACAGAAAGCAAAATTCATCTATGGTGTATTAGAAAAACCTTTCCATAACTATTATGTAAAGGCTGACCAGATGAAAGGTATGACAGGTCAGAACTTAATGACTATGTTAGAGTCCAGATTAGATAACGTAATTTTCCGTCTTGGCTTTGCTAGAACAAGAAAAGAAGCTAGACAGATTGTTGACCACAAATTCGTTTTAGTAAACGGAAAACAGGTAAACATTCCTTCTTACTTAGTAAAAGCTGGTGATGTTATCGAAATCAGAGAAAAGAGCAAAAACATTCAGAGAATGAAAGACATCATGGAAGTAACTTCTGGAAGATTAGTTCCAGATTGGTTAGATGTTGATGCTGAAAAATTACAGGCAACTGTAAAAGAATTACCTTCCAGAGAGCAGATCGATGTTCCAGTTGATGAAATGCTCATCGTCGAGTTATACTCTAAGTAAGGCATAGATAAGCGTGACTAAGAAGAGATAAGCCGGGGATATATTCCCCGGCAAGTCCGCTTTCTTAACAATATATAAGCCAGACAAAAACCCGAGAAGGAGGGACTTTGTAGTGTTCGATTTTCAAAAACCAAAAATTGAAATCGCAGAAATTTCAGAAGACAAGAAGTACGGCCGTTTTGTTGTAGAACCATTAGAAAGAGGCTATGGTACAACTCTTGGTAATTCTTTGAGAAGAATTATGCTTTCTTCATTACCAGGTGCAGCTGTTAGCCAGGTTAAGATTGATGGTGTATTACATGAGTTCAGTTCAATTCCTGGAGTAAAGGAAGATGTTACTGAAATTATCATGAACATCAAAGAGCTTGCAATCCGCAATAATAGTTCTTCAGATGAACCAAAGGTTGCATACATTGAATTCGAAGGTGAAGGCGTTGTCACAGCAGCTGATATCCAGGCAGATTCTGATATTCAGATTTTAAACCCGGATTTAGTAATCGCTAACTTGAATGGTGGAGTTGACAGTAAATTATACATGGAGCTTACTATTACAAAAGGTAGAGGATACATCAGCGCAGATAAGAATAAAACAGAAGATATTCCAATCGGAGTTATCGCTGTAGATTCTATTTATACACCTGTAGAGCGTGTAAATCTTGCAGTTGAAAATACTCGTGTAGGTCAGGTTACTGACTACGATAAACTTACATTAGATGTTTATACAAATGGAACTCTTGAACCGGATGAAGCAGTAAGTTTAGCTGCTAAGGTTTTAAGTGAGCATTTAAGCCTTTTCATCGATTTATCAGAAGCTGCACAGCAGGCTGATGTTATGATTGAGAAAGAAGACAATGCAAAAGAAAAAGTTCTTGAGATGAACATAGATGAACTTGAATTATCTGTTCGTTCTTATAACTGCTTAAAGAGAGCAGGAATCAACACTGTTGAAGAGTTGACAAACAGAACACCAGAAGACATGATGAAAGTTCGTAACCTTGGACGTAAGTCTTTGGAAGAAGTTTTAGCAAAATTAAAAGAGTTAGGACTTCAGTTAAATCAAGGGGAAGAGTAAATCGAGGCGAAGCCGAAGCGCTTCCTTGTGAACTACTAACGTTCACAAGGTACCTAATTCAGATTTACCCGGAAGTTTGTTCCAAACTTCCCGAACAGGGAGAATGTAGAACTATTGATGTTCAAATCCCTAATCATCAGGCAGAAACAGTAAATCCAAAAGGTATGGAGTATGTCTTGTGCCAAACAGTAACAGCATTCGGTAAATAAGTCCACGAAGCGTTGCCGGATGTACCAAGAAAATGGAGGAAATGAAAAATGGCAAAATATCGTAAATTAAGCAGAACCTCTAGCCAGAGAAAGGCTTTATTAAGAGGACAGGTAACAGCATTATTAAACAATGGTAAAATTGTTACAACAGAAGCAAAAGCTAAAGAAGTTCGCAAAATTGCAGAAGGTCTTATTGCTTTAGCAGTAAAAGAAAAAGATAACTTTGAAGAAGTTACTGTAAAAGCTAAAGTTGCTCGTAAAGACAAAGATGGCAAGAGAGTAAAAGAAGTTGTAGACGGTAAGAAAGTTACTGTATATGATGAAGTTGAAAAAACAATCAAAAAAGATATGCCTTCTCGTCTTCATGCAAGAAGAGAAATGCTTAAAGTTCTTTACACTGTAACAGAAGTTCCGGCAGAAGCTGCAGGAAAGAAGAAAAATACAAAAGAAGTTGATTTAGTTGCTAAATTATTCGACGAAATCGCTCCTAAGTATGTAGATCGTAACGGTGGTTACACAAGAATCGTTAAGATT
>X314_Red_Deer__coassemble_235_pt1 | contig 9232 bp, 9 predicted proteins | sample X314_Red_Deer__metabat2_high_PE_002 | metagenome-assembled genome bin X314_Red_Deer
AAGTGCATTAGACAGATTCAAGTATGAAGTAGCCAATGAAATCGGTGTACCTTTAAAAGATGGTCACAACGGTGACTTAACTTCCAGACAGAATGGTTCTGTAGGTGGTTATATGGTTAAGAAAATGATCGAAGCACAGGAAAAACAGATGGCTGGTAAATAAGAAAGCCGTTTCACAAAAGAGGAACCAACATCTAAAGTCCTATGCGAGAAAACTTGAGAATATTGCACTTAGCTAATATCTTAAGGAAAATGAGAAACTCTTAATACAGATTTCTCAAATTTGCGGTCACAAAGCTTATGCTTTCCGCACAAAAAGAGTGTATCACACTTTGGTGATACACTCTTTTTTAGTGTGCCTGGCGGCGACGCTTTTTGGGGATACGATTGTGCTCGTACGTGGTGGGGGTCTAGTGAAAATGCGAAGCATTTTCGGAAGCGCCTGGCGGCGACGCTTTTTGGGGATACGATTGTGCTCGTACGTGGTGGGGTTCTAGTGAAAATGCGAAGCATTTTCGGAAGCGTCGCGCGGCGACGCTTTTTATAGATTCAATTGATTGCGTCGGTCTGCTAAAAACATTTCCAGATAATGACGCAGATTTTCATTGGAAGGAAGTTGCAAATCCGGATCTGCTTTCAAAAGCTCCTGCACCTCTCCCGCAACCTGTTGTAAAATCATGGCATCCTGATAAATATCCGCCAGTGCAAACTGCATTTCTCCTGACTGACGAATGCCAAAGAAATCACCCGGTCCTCTTAATTTCAAATCCTCACTTGCGATTTCAAAACCGTCATTCGATTTATTTAAAATATCCAGTCGCTGCATGGATTCCTTTGTTCCGGTTGTGTTGACCATAATACAGTAAGACTGTGCATCTCCACGCCCCACACGCCCCCGTAGCTGATGAAGCTGAGCAAGTCCAAAACGCTCTGCATTTTCAATCATCATAACGGTTGCATTTGGAACATTTACACCAACCTCAACTACCGTAGTGGAAACAAGTACCTGAATTTCATTTTTTGCAAACTGCTCCATCACTTCATTTTTTAATTTTGGTTTCATCTGTCCATGCAAAATTCCAATCTGAATGTCATCCGGCAGCTGCTCTTTTAACCTTTTTGCATAATCCGTGACATTTTCTGCCTCCATATTTTCGCTTTCTTCCACCAATGGGCAAATTACATATGCCTGATGACCGTTTTTTATTTCATTTTCAATAAACTGATAGGCTTTCGGACGATATCTGGTATCCACTACACAGTTTTTGATTGGAAGCCGCTTTGCCGGTACTTCATCTACAACAGAAATATCTAAATCGCCATACAAAATAATTGCCAGCGTTCTTGGAATTGGAGTTGCACTCATAACGAGAATATGTGGTTTTTGCCCTTTTTCTGAAAAAGCCTCTCTCTGCTTTACACCAAAACGATGCTGCTCATCCGTAATTACTAATGCCAGATTCTGATAAATCACCTTATCCTGAATCAGCGCATGGGTACCTATTACCATTGCATTTGGAAAAAGCTGCAATCTCTCGTAAGCATCCCGCTTCTGTTTTGCGGTCATGGAACCGGTAATTAATACTACCGGGTAATTCAATTCAAACCTTTCACACATATTTAGAAATGACTCATAGTGCTGTGTAGCAAGTACCTCGGTCGGAGCCATAATAGCTGACTGATAGCCATTGTGTGCACAGTCTGCCATTGCAAGAAACGCAAGAACTGTTTTTCCCGAACCTACATCCCCCTGGATTAACCGCTGCATTACATAGGGACTTCGCATATCACGCTTTACTTCCTTTAAAACGCGTCTCTGCGCTCCGGTAAGTTCAAATGGAAGCTTGCATATTAATTCTTCCATAAAAACATCATCCTGAAATGAAAAACCATTCCCTTCTTTTTCTTTTTTCTCCTTCTGATACTGGATACTTAAAACAAAAAGAAAAAGTTCATCAAATACCAAACGGCGTCTTGCTCCAATGACAGAATCCATATCATCCGGAAAATGAATCTGTTTAATGGCATAATTGTATTCACAAAGCTGATATTTTTCCCGAAGCTTAGCCGGAAGATAATCCTGAAATAAATCCTCATTTTCTAAAGCAGTACGGACAGTTTTTTGCATAAAATTGTTCGTCAGACCTTTTGGCAGACTGTAAATCGGAAGGAAAAGCTGTTCCATTGCACGATACTGTTCCAATGAATAAATCACCGGCTGTTCCATACAAAGTCGTCCGTTTTTATGCTGTACCTTTCCATAAAAAATATAACTTTCACTGGCATGGAGAGTATTCTTTACATAAGGCATACGAAACCACACCAGATTCATTTTTATCCCCATATCCGCAATAGTTACTACTGTAATTGGCATGGATCGGGCCTTTTTTTCAACCGGCGGATTAATAATTCTTCCAAGAACCGCCGCAGTCTCTCCTTCTGCCACTTCATCCACATGCTTCACAGATGGAAATTGGATATAAGTTCTTGGATAATTTAACAGAATATCTCCCACCGTGAAAATATTCATTTTATGAAAAAGTGCTTCTGTCTTATCGCCAATTCCTTTAATTTCCTTAATTGAAGTATTTCGTTTCATCTCTTTCTTCCTCGCTGTTTTCGTAAATCATGAGAAACACGTTTCGGAAGTTTCCCATATTCGCGGGCGACGTATAACTTATGTCTTTCCCACACATCAAAATGAGCATCACCATTTCTCTGGTGATGCCCATATCAGACTTTTCTATGAAAAAAATTTATTCAACAGAAATTACATAATAGTAAATCGGCTGACCACCATAATGCACTTCTACTTCAACATCCGGATACTCTGCTTCGACTTTTTCTGCGATTGCATTTGCATCATCTTCTTTCATATCTTCACCATAGTAGATACTTAAAATTGCAGAGTCTTCATCAACAAGCTGGGATATCATATCTAAAACTGTTGCCTCTAATTTCTCTCCAACAGAAAGGATGCTCTTATCACCGATACCCATGTAATCATCCTGTTTGATTTCCTTGTCATCAATGACTGTATCACGCACTGCGTAAGTAACCTGACCTGTTTTTACAAGTGCGATTTCTTCTTCCATACGGGCTGCATTGTCCTCCGGGGAATTATCCGGAATATAATTAATCAATGCTGTAATTCCCTGTGGAATTGTCTTTGTAGGAATAACAATAATATTCTTATCCTCTGTTAATGATGCTGCCTGATTTGCAGCAAGAACAATGTTCTTATTATTTGGGAGGATAAAGATATTCTTTGCATTTACCTTCTCAATTGCCTGTAACATATCCTCAGTACTTGGGTTCATCGTCTGGCCGCCTTCAATAATGTAATCAACTCCAAGTCCTTTGAAAATCTCGTTAATTCCTTCACCGATGCTTACAGAAATAAAGCCCATTTCTTTTAATTCTACCGGTTCTACAGATGCTTCAGCTGATTTTATCTCATTAGCAGCATTCTGCATTTCTTTTTCTTTCATGGCATTGACCTTCTCGTCACGCTCTAATTTCATATTTTCGATAATAATTGTAGTAAGAGAACCGAAGGTAAGCGCTTTCTGCATTGCCATACCAGGATCGTTGGTATGTACGTGTACCTTTACGATTTCATCATCTGCTACAACTACGATAGAATCACCAATTGTCTCTAAATAGCTCTTAAATTGTGTTTCCTGCTTCTCGGTAAATGGATGCTCTAACATAATTAAAAACTGTGTACAATAAGCAAATTTGATTTCCTGATTTGCCTGTGCGTCAATATAAGAATTAGAAGTACTTTCAGTGCCCTGAGAAGATGTACTTACACCTTCTAATGAATAATCAATCTCTTTTCCAAGTAAAGCATCTAATGCACCCTTTAATACCTGCATTAAGCCCTGTCCACCGGAGTCTACAACGCCTGCCTGTTTTAAAACCGGAAGCATATCCGGAGTCTTACCAAGTACATGATCACCTTCTTTGATGACTTCCTGACAGAAATACACCAAATCCTCTGTCTCATCACAAATCTCTAATGCTTTGTCAGAAATTCCTCTGGCAACTGTTAAAATTGTACCTTCCTTTGGCTTCATAACTGCTTTATATGCTGTTTCTGTAGCCTTCTGTAATGCATCTGAAAGTACCTGAACGTTAATCTCATCATATTCTGCAATTACTTTGGTAAAACCACGGAATAACTGGGATAAAATAACACCTGAGTTACCTCTTGCTCCTCGAAGGGAACCGGATGAAATTGCTTTTGCAAGTGCAGCCATCTGTGGCTTCTCCATTGCAGCAACTTCCTTTGCAGCTGACATAATTGTCATTGACATATTTGTTCCTGTATCACCATCCGGTACAGGGAAAACGTTCAATTCATTAATCCATTCTTTCTTTGCCTCTAAATTCTTCGCTCCTGCTAAAAACATCTTTGCCAGAAGTTCCGCATTTATTGTAGTGATCTCCACTTTTAAATCCTCCTTAATCAATTACACGTACGCCCTCGACATAAATATTAATCTTCTCGAATTCCATTCCTGTAAACTCTTCTACCTTATATCTGACTGTTTCAATCAGATTATCGGTAACAGTGCCAATGCTGACACCATAAGAGACGATTACGTGAAAATCAATTGTTATTTTATTATCTTCGTTAATAGACACATTAATACCATGTGTCAGATAATCTTTTTTTAATAATTTTACAAGACCATCCTTCACATTTACCGCTGCCATACCAACAATACCAAAACATTCTACTGCAACAGATCCTGCATATGTCGCAATTACATCTGTGTCTATAATCACTTTACCCAACTGGGTTTCCATCTGTCCATTCATATTCCTAACCATGCCTTTCCGCGACCTGGCAAACAGAAAGTGTTCGCCTGATAACAAATCACTTTTCCCGGTCACACCTTTTTTCATCAGCCAGAATACACACTGACGCTATTTTAATCACTATTATAACCGCTTTTTTCAAAAATTCATAGTCATAAATTATATTTTTTATAATTTTTTTAAATTTTACTTGCAATATATTTTTTCATCTGTTAAAATAAGCATGTTGTGAGCTTATATTGTAGATAAGCTTATCCCGCAAATGGGACAGAAAAATGCGAGGAGGTGCGAATCATGGCAAAGTGTGCAGTTTGTGGAAAGGCAGCTCATTATGGTAATAATGTCAGCCATTCTCATAGAAGATCAAATAGAATGTGGAAATCAAACATCAGACGTGTAAATTGCAAAGTTAACGGAACACCTAGAAAATTATATGTATGTGCTTCCTGTTTGAAATCCGGTAAAGTTGAAAGAGCTTAAGCTTGAATGTAAGAGAACTGTTTTTGCAGTTCTCTTTTTTATGTTATAAGAAGGTGCTCATACGTAGTGTACGTCAGATGAAAACGCTCTCTCTTGCTGTATGTTACACAACGCTTTTATTTACAACAGAAAATATTATAGCCCACCAGTAAGCATATCACAATCAGAATGAACCCCCAGAATTCACTGCCCAAAATAAGCATAAACAGCATTCCCATTGCAAAGAAAAAAAGGGCAAAGCCAATCAAACGTTTCATTCTGCACCACCGGAACTATTTATTACTACTAGTATATGCAAAATTGCCCTAAAAGTTATGAAATAACTTTTAGGGCAATTTTTTAGGCTTCTTTATTCACGGAATCCTTTAAAATTTCTTCCATTTCTTTTTCAGCCGCCTGCTTTGCATCTGTGTCCTCAGCCGGCTCATCTACGATATTATTTTTGGAAGCTGTAAACTTATTTACAAAATCAGGAACCATATCAAGTATTTTTGTAACACCATCCTGATTTTTAATGTTCACTAACTTAGTTGTCCCATTCTGTATTACAAGAACTGCACTTGGCATAATTTTTCCACCCATACCGCCAGCTCCGTTATTTTTCTTCTCCTGGGTAAATGCTCCGGCTGCAACACCAAAAGAAACATCTACTAATGGAAGAATGATGGTTTCTCCAATGTGAATTGCATCTCCTACAACTGTTTTTGTTGTAATAAAACTATCCATTCCTTTAAACAAAGATTCTACTGTTGTGTTAAAACTATTATCTGCCATATTCCTTCCTACCTTTCCCTTTCACTTCTGATCTGTCTATTTTTTATAAATGTGCGTACTTCTTTCTCTCTTATTAAGCGAACCAATGACGTCAGTAAATGTATCATTCTAACCTTTCCGGCTATTTTAAAAGTCCCTTTCAGATATAGCTTCTCTGCTTCAAAATCAGGGTACAAATGAAATTTGTACTGATATAAAACCGGAAATAAGCATAACACTCCTAAAATCTGTCCGGTGGCTGCCGGATCATCCGTTCCAAAGCATAAGTCCGTTTCAATTTTGCGGAATCGGAAATGATGCAATAAATATTTCATTTCCTTCCAAAGCAAAGAGACTGCTTTTTTATTAGTTTCGTCAGATATAAGCTCTTTTATGTCTGAAATTTTTTCTTTCCCATTTTTTAGCAGTTCTATAAAATTGATAATTTTTTGCTTAAGTTCTGTGAAAAATGATTTTATTTTATCAATCAGCTTCTGAAACCAGGATGTCTTTCTCTTTTTTTCATCATGAGCCTTTTTATCTTCCGATGCAGCAGACGACTCACTTTCCGGTACTTTTCTTTCTTCTTTCGTCTTCTCAGACTCTTTCTTTAGAAGCGTTTTTCCATGATATGTTATTTCCGGTCCAACGTCTTCTGTTTCCGCTTTGGCATCATTCATACCTGATGCTTCTTCAAAAACATCTTCCGAAATTTCATTCTCCTGCTGTATTTCTCTTTTTTTATATTTGAAACCTAAAATCCGAATTTCATTCCATAATTCTGATTCCATATAAGAAAAGCGAACTGTTAATACCGATAACAGCCAGCTCATTTTTCCTTTGATTCGGAATTTAAAATTCTCCTCAATTTCTCCCTCTATCTGATAACGAACCGGAACAAATAAAATGAGAGAAATGAGTAAAATAAGAATCCCCAGAATACATAATATCAGGATTCCAAGCACCTTTAAAATCAATAAAAAAATCTGCATCAGACTGCTCTGCCTTTCTGCAAAAGGTAATCTTTAACAGCAAACGCCCCGGTCTGGCGATATACTTCATCAATAATGGACACAACAATATCGACTGCCTCTGTATAACCTTTTGCTAATCCAATCACAAACAAATCCTTTTTCGGATATGCTTTCTGCAGCAGTTCCTGTGCCGGAATAATATCCAAAAGATTTGCCGGATTGGACGCTAATGTGACAACATAGATATCTATCTGTCCTGCATTGTGACGGATTTTCCATTTAATTTTACTTGTCTTATGTACGATGCTTTCTCCAACATATAAATCGTCATACCATTTCATGTAAAATCCTCGCACTGCTTAAAAATACTTATGGCTTCCCCATAAGTTACTCTTTTTCAATTCCAGATATTCATTATAAGCTTTTTCCAGTATCTGCTTTTCATTCGAAAATTTTAACAAATGATACGCTTCATGATACTTGTAAAATCCGGAATCAACAAAAAACTCTTCACGCTGTGGCTTGCTGTAATAACTATCCGCCATCATCAGATACCAGTGTACTTCCTTTTCCACTGTATCCTCCGGTACGGTAAAGGTATACTGACTTTTTCCAATATACTTAATAATACTTGCCTCGGCACCCGTCTCTTCAAGCACCTCGCGGGTTGCAGTGTCTTTATATTCCTCTCCGGATTCCACTGTTCCCTTTGGCAACACCCAGCCCTCATACTTATTCTTATAATTCTTGTATAAGAGCAATATCTTACCACGAAAGATTACCACACCACCACAACTCGTTGCTTCTATCATTGCAATACCTCCCTGATGTGGTTAAAAACATTAATTTCAGTATAATACTTTTCTCTCGTTCATGCAACTAAATGAAACCGGAACTTGTTTCTTTTTTCGGTTATTTGCGAAAGTAACACCACCACGACGTCTTAAGAAACCGGCAAAGAGAGCATTTTAAGGTTGATAATATGCATCAAAAATCTTCTTTGCTATTGGTACGGCATATTTGCTTCCCAAACCGGAATCCTCGACAATTACTGCTATTGCAATGTCTTCTTTTCCAGCCTGATGTGCGTATCCTACAAACCATGCATGAGAAGCATCTTTATCAGTAGAAAACTCTGCAGAACCGGTTTTTCCTGCGGCAGAATAGCTCTGTCCAAAAAGAGCTTCTGCTGTTCCATACTCCACAACTGCCTGCATATATTCCTGTAAAATTTTTGCCTCATCCTCCGACATGATGGTCTTATACTCTTTTGGTTCGTAGCTTTCAACAATAACACCTTCGTAATTTTCTGTGTGATCAATCACATATGGCGTCATTACTACGCCGTCATTAGCAATTCCTGCCGTAATCAATGCCATATGAAGCGGTGTTACCAGTGTTTTTCCCTGTCCGATGGAAGTCTGTACAATATCGTCCTCAGAAGCATCTGCACTTAGGGAAAAACGACTTTTTGAAGACACAAATCTAGTTGGCATAGCTTCATTAAACAGCATTTCACCACACATTTTTGAAAATTCATCCACATCTAAAGAAAGTCCCAAGGATGCAAAGGATGAATTACAGGATTCTGCAAAGGATTCCTTTAAATCCACCTGTCCATGTGTCTTGTTATTTGCACAACGAATTACAATGTCATCTGTTACAAACCGGCTTTCACAGTCAAAGGTATAACTTTCATAATCCGGGTTCTGTCTGATATAAGCCAAAGTTGTTAATATTTTAAAGGTAGATCCCGGTGGGTATAATCCCTGTGTTGCACGGTTTAAAAGAACAGAGCTTTCATTTTCCTCTGCTGTGAGTGTTTCCCATTCTGTCGCTATATTATTCGGGTTAAAATCAGGTTTTGACACCATACACAAAATTTTTCCGGTGGAAGGCTCTAATACAACCACTGCTCCGTCATAATTTCCCAAAGCATTATAGGCCGTCTCCTGCAAGTCAAAATTCAATGTAGTAACCACATTGTCACCTTTATCCTTTTCTCCCTGCAGTTCATTTACTACTTTTTCCAGAAAAAAGGTATGGGAACGAAGCAGATTTAAATTTACAAAGGATTCAATTCCTGATTTACCGTTTGTTGCATAGCCTACAATATGCGAAAACATATTCTCATAAGGATAATAACGACTCTCATTTTCTTCTGCATCCGTTAACGTTGTTGCCAGCGCATATCC
>X314_Red_Deer__coassemble_236_pt1 | contig 9227 bp, 7 predicted proteins | sample X314_Red_Deer__metabat2_high_PE_002 | metagenome-assembled genome bin X314_Red_Deer
TCCTTTGCACTGTTATAGAACTCTTCTACCTGCATATTCATGGTAGAGCGGCTTGACTGAGGATCACCTAAATTCTCAAATATATACTTGCCACCTGCCAATTCAATCATTTTAGGTACATAATCTGAACTTTGTCTTACCTGCACCAAACCATTAGACGTTATAAAGAAAAACGCAACCGTCTGATCTGTTTTTTCATCCGCGGTTACTTTTTCCAAAATAGACGCTTGTTTTTCAAATGCTTCTTCTGCCTCTGCTTCTTTTCCTACCAATGCTCCAAAAAATTTAATCCATTCCACTCTGCCGAGCGGATGAGATTCATAACTGGAATACTCTATCATGACCGGTATCCCAAAATCCTCCATCATTTCAATTACCTCCGGCGAATGAGAAATCATCATATTCTCGATAGCAAGAGAACAATTCTCAGAAACAATTAACTCATAATCCGGTTTATTATATTTTCCGGCATATAACATATCGCCATTAGCCATAGCTTCATTTGCAGATTCAATATACCAATTATCTTCTTTTTGTCCGGAAAATCTGATGGTATCAACTGCATCCAATGAGTCAAACATATCCATTACCGCAGTTGCCACCAAATACAGGTTTTCTATAGGCTGTTGCATTATGTACACATCCTCTTCTAAATCTTCCGGAACCGATTTTCCTTCCGGGACAACCAAAAGTTTTGTACCATCCTTTACCGTTAAAAGTTTGTATCCGCCAACATAATAGTCCACGGAGAAATTCTCTGCATATTTCAATTCCATGCTGCTTTCATATACAAGCTTTCCATTATTCTCTTCCGTGTTTTCTGTTTGTTCCAATACTGTGAAATTCTCACTTGTATCGGACGAAGTATTTTTCACAGAATCGGAAGAAGGACTGCCACAGCTACACAGCCCAAGCAGTCCCATCAAAAGTAAACAGCATATTGTTGTTATCTTTTTTCTTCCTGTCATTTATTCATCCTCTTGTTTAACCGCCTCTATTGTATCCGAGCAAAAAGTAATTGAATACTCTATCTCATGCGGTCTACTCATTGCCACAGTATCACCTATAACACTTATCGCTTCATCAAAAACTGTAACAGGAATTTCAAATACCGAATCTCCTTCTTTGTTAACAGGCAGATATTTTTCATCTCCAACAATCATATAATCATAATTCGGACTACTCCACTTCAAAGTAGCAATTACCGCATTATCTGATACCGTAATAATAGCTGGCGATAAAATCTCAGCCTTTCCACTCCCACCTTCAAAGATAATATCAATTGCATAACTGCCATCTTCTAAATCTATCTGTGTTTCCTTAACGTTCACTATAGATGTATCTGTGGAATCTAAAGGCTGTGGATTAGAAACAACTACTTTATGGTCATACCATTTTCCCTTTTTTCCAATTAAGGCAACATCAAATTCCTCTCCAATTATCGGAACAGGGATATCAAAACCATATACCTCATCTGTCCATCCATCACTATAAGTAACACTATCCACCGTCGGTTCTAAAAGTATGGCATTTTCTTTCTTGGCATCCTCCGAAAGTCCCGGATAGAGTTTTACAATATTCTGAGAACCAAGTGAAACATGAATTGTCATTTTTCCATCTTCCACTGTTAACGTTCCTTTACCATCATGGGCTTCATTTACTCGAAACATGGAACTGTCGGTATCAAACTCCGCCATATAAATTCCATCCAGCAGTACATTTTCTTCTGCTTCTGTTACCGGCTCTGTGTAAACAGCAGAGCCTGCGTCAAGCGCAGACTCCCTTTCACTGTCCTTATCGGAACATCCTCCGAATATAATACTTGTTAATATCAGTATCCCTATTATCGAAATGTGTTTTTTCTTCATACGACGTCCCTATTATTTTAATACTGCTGCTGTATGATCTACATATATCTGCTGAATTGCTTCAATCTGACCAAGACCTTCTACCTGTACTTCTACGCTTTCAAATTTACCTGATGCATTAAACATAGCAAGCCATGCATCATCTTCTGTTCCTGCCATATCGTTATTAGCATGGTCACCTGCTACTACCATTAAAGGACGTAGTACTACTTTTGTGTAACCTGCTGCTGCAACATTTTCAATAATTGCATCTGCTGAAAATGCTTCATCACCTTCTACAGTTCCGATAAATACGTTATCATAACCAAGTTCATTCATCTGAGTCTGCATCTGGCTATATGTAACCATTGCTGTATGATGTGTACCATGTCCCATAAATACAAATGCTGTCTTATCTTCTCTTGCCGCTTCAATACTGTCATAACCAGCATCTTTTACAGCTTCGCTTGTAATAATTTCAGCAACAGCCTTCTTATCTTCATTGATTACAGTTGCATCACTTCCCACTTCACCAAGTAAAGGTTCTGCTACGCTTACAGTTTCAAACTTATCTCTATAAGAATCTACAACTTCCATTACTTCATCATATTCTGCCCCATGCATTAAATGAGTTGGCTGAATCACAAGATTTTTTACACCGTTAGCAACTGCACGTTCTAATGCCTGCTCTACATTATCAATGCTTGCACCTTCACGAGCCTGAATATGATTAATAATAATCTGTGCTGTAAATGCTCTTCTTACAGACCAATCCGGATATGCTGCCTGTAATGCATCTTCTATACCTTTTACATCCGCAACACGACTGTCATTAAATGATGTACCAAAGCTAACTACTAAAATTTCGTTTTCTCCAATTTCATCCTGATTACGTACATCATCCTTAGAAGCATCACCTGTATCTCTTCCAAAATAATCAGGATCTGCATTTTCACCTGCTACAAGTTCCTTCTGTGCGTCTGTCAATGCATCCCAAGCTGCTTTTGCATCTGCACACTGCTTATCTGTTTCATCAGTTCTTTCTTGTACATAAATTGCATCAATAAGGGCTGCAACCTCGTCTGCTGCTGCCTGATCATTATTTTCTGCTTCTGTTTCTTCTGTTTCTTCTGTTTCCGCATCTACCTGATTACTTTGCTCTGTCGCTGTTCCAGCTGTTTCTTCTACGTTGTTTCCGCAGCCGGTTACACATACGGCTACCATAAGTCCTGTCATTAACATTGCCACTAATCTTTTTTTCATATTATCCTCGTTTCTGCTGTTCTCAGCTTATTATTTATTAAATATGTGTCACTGACAAAAACGAGGACTTACCAGACAAGTTAATATAATTTCATTCGCGCAAAACGATGAGAAACTCGCTTTGCAAGTTTCTCACGTTCACGTGGGTCGTCAAATTGGAATGTAAACATTCCAGCTTGACTCGTGCATTGGCGCAAAATAAAAACCCTTTCCTACATTACAGGTAAAGGGTTTGCACACAAAATAAATCTATCGGATTTTTTATCTTTACAAATAAAAAACTAAATCCAACAAATCATAACGTACAACCTTTTTACTCGTGGCTTGAAACAATCGTTTCTGTACAGCATTCAGGCAGGTCTCCCGGCTTAAAGATCATCGCATTGGCCATCTTCCCAGTTTCCCAGTGATATAGCGGCTTCTACTCCCTAATTACGGTGACGAGTTCGTACAGGATTTGCACCTGTTTCCCTTTTCACCGGAGCCAGTCTTTTACAAAACTGCTCCGACACCTGATTACTACATATTCAATTCAACCTAATATATCATATTCCTACAAAATATTCAATCATTTTTACGCCAAAGCCTGCTTTAAATCATCAATTATATCATTAACATCTTCTATACCTACTGATAATCGAATTAAATCCGGAGCAATACCGGCTTCTTCCAGTTGCTTATCCGTTAACTGACGATGAGTATGACTTGCCGGGTGTAGTAAACACGTCTTAGCATCTGCTACATGAGTAACAATAGATACCAATTTTAACTTATCCATAAAAGCTATAGAGGCATCCCTTCCCCCTTTAATACTAAAAGCCAATACTCCACATGTTCCATTTGGCATATACTCCTTGGCTAAATCATGGTATTTATCTTCTTCCAAATCTGCGTAATGAACCCACGCCACTTTATCCTGTTCTTTTAAAAATTTTGCAACCGCTAATGCATTTTCACAATGTCTTTTCATTCTCAAATGTAGAGTTTCCAACCCCAAATTCAGATAAAAAGCGTTCTGTGGTGATTGAATAGAACCAAAATCTCTCATCAACTGTGCTGTTGCTTTTGTAATATAAGCACCTTTTCCAAATCTTTCTGTATATGTAATTCCATGATAGGATTCGTCCGGTGTCGTTAATCCCGAAAATTTATCTGCATACTTTACCCAATCAAAATTACCACTGTCTACAATACAGCCACCTACTCCCACACCTTGTCCATCCATATACTTCGTTGTGGAATGTGTCACAATATCTGCTCCCCATTCAAATGGTCTACAATTTACAGGGGTAGCAAAAGTATTATCAATAATTAACGGTACCCCATGAGAATGAGCAAGTCTTGAAAACTTCTCAAAATCCAACACAGATACAGTAGGATTGGTAACCGTTTCACCAAATACCGCCTTCGTATTTGGTTTAAAATATTTTTCCAGCTCCTCTTCCGGTAAATCTTGATCCACAAAGGTACATTCAATCCCCATCTTTTTCATAGTGACACCAAACAAGTTATAGGTTCCTCCATAAATAGATGATGATGCAATAAAGTGGTCACCAGCTTCACAAATATTGAAGATAGCATAAAAATTTGCTGCCTGTCCGGATGATGTAAGCATAGCAGCTACACCTCCCTCTAATGCACAAATCTTAGCAGCAACAGCATCATTCGTAGGATTCTGTAATCTGGTATAAAAATAACCGTCTGCCTCCAAATCAAAGAGCTTACCCATAGCATCACTTGTATCATATTTAAAAGTTGTACTTTGATATACCGGTAACTGTCTTGGTTCTCCCTGTGAAGGCTTCCAGCCTTCATGAATACATTTTGTTTCAATTCCTATTGACATTATTGTTATCCTCCTGTTTTTAATATTTATGTAACAGTATATAATCCTTTTCTTTTATTGAAAAATACAAAAAAATAGCGGATTGAAATAGTTTTTTTCTATATCAACCCACATTTACACCATAAAATTTATATTATATCACTTTCTTGCACTTTTACCTGTTGTCTCTTCTTTTGCTGTTCAGAATCATGCTGCGAAGGCAATTCAGCGGCAATAAGCACATTCTTCCACGTTCGGAATCTTGATTTTAACTTTTGCACATTCGATATTTCTTTCATAATAGGCACATATCCCTTTTGACAATAGAATACTTTTACTTCTTCTAATAGTTTTAAATCTTCATCGGTAACCGGCATTCCCGTTTTCCAAAATTTATCAAAATCATAATGTTTACGCATTGAAAAACATTTATTTTTCTTTTTTCTCTTTGCATCGTTTTCCATTTATTTTACCTTTTCTACTGCTTAATATATTTTTGCAATGCCTCAATATATAATACTCCATATCTGCTTAAAGGCATATTTTTTTGTCTAATAATACCTATTCGCATATATTCATCTACGAGCAATGGCTTTGCAATAATATTTTCTCCATTCAGTTCTCTACTAATAACACCCGAACTAACCGTATAACCATTCAACCCAATCACCAAGTTAAACAGAGTAGCTCGATCCCGGACTTTTATATTCTTCTTTCGGTCCAAAGTACTTAATATTTCTTCTGAAAAATAAAAAGAATTATACTCCCCCTGTTCAAAAGAAAGGTACGGATATTCTTCCAGTTCTTCTAATGCAATACTCTCTCTTTCTGCTAACGGATGCTTTGAATAAATAAATACATGTGGTTTAGCTATAAACAATTCTTGAAATTCCAAATCATTTTGCTTTAGCAGCTTACCAATAATTTCTTCATTTTTTGAACAAACATACAATATCCCAATTTCACTTCTAAGTTTACTCACATCCTCTATGATTTCATAAGTTTGAGTTTCCCTTAATGTAAAATCATACTGATTCGCATCAAACGCTTTAATAACATCTACAAAGGCATTTACAGCAAAAGAGTAATGTTGACAGGACACTGAAAATCTTGGACGCCTCTCTTTGACATTCAAATATTTCTCTTCCAGCAAACCTACCTGCTCCAGTATTTGTCTTGCATAGGAAAGAAAGACATCTCCCTCATTTGTCACAGCCACACCTTTATTTGTTCTGTTAAATATTGTTACCTGCATTTCATTTTCCAGTTCACGAATAGCATTGGTAAGACTGGGCTGTGATATAAACAATCTTTTTGCTGCCTCCGTAATATTCCCGGTTTCCGCCACTGTTACTATGTATTTTAATTGCTGTAAAGTCATCTTGCCACCTCTTCACACGTTATCTGTCATAGGCTTGTATGTAAACAAAATTTCCATTATCTCTGTTAATACTATAATCCGAATTAATAATTGCTTCAATAAAATCTTTTCCCCCAGACTCTACCGGAACCAGCTTCATCCCTAATTTCGTTTCCACATCCGCAACAGTCATGTCATCTAAAAATACCTGCTCACCGATTCGTAACATGTTTGAGGGAATATTCAAAACCTTGCCTAATTCTTCTCCATTGTCTTGTCTCTCTTTAATTTGCTTTACCAAATCCTGCCCTGTAATCAAACCGGAAACCGTTATTGTTTCACCAAAGAAGTCATTTCTAATATAAAAAATATTAATTGTTAATCCTGGAAATAGTATTTCAAGCTGCTCCGTGAATTTTTTCATTGTTGGATAGGTTAATTTGCCAACAGCAATGGTTACCACTCTTTGAAGTCTATCTCTTAATTTCGGATATTCCTTACTATTTTTTAACTGCTCTAATGCATCTTTAAACTCATCTATAAAAATACGCATCATCCCTACACCATTTTCCAATTGAACATACCCATCATATCTATCTTCCTCCGGAAATTCTCTTTCTGCATTAATATACCATTCATCGCTGGCATGGACAAAATGAATTCCGTATTCCTCATAAAATTGCCTCTGATAATCTTCAATAATATCTATTACTTCACCGGATTCCTCCCTGTTAAATGTTTCTATAGGATAAAGACCTTCTCTGTACTTTGTAATACCCGCTGGAACAACTGATACACTTTGCATATATGGCAAATATTTCGATAAATCACTAATGGTTCTTCTCAGTTCTACTCCATCATTAATATTTTTACAACAGACAATCTGACCATTCATTTGTACATGACCATCATATAATCTTTGCAAATATTCCAATTTGTCTCCGGCAAATCTATTATTTAGCATTTTACAACGCAATTCCGGATTAGTTGTCTGCACCGATATATTTATCGGTGACAGATGCATGCGAATAATTCTGTCTATATCTTTTTCTTTCATATTTGTCATTGTAATATAATTTCCCTGCAAAAACGAAAGTCTTGAATCATCATCCTTGAAATACAGTGTTTCTCGCATTCCCGGCGGCATTTGGTCAATAAAACAAAAAATACACTTATTACGACAAGAACGGTATTCACTCATTAAAGAATTTTCAAATTCTAATCCTAAATCTTCATCAAATTCCTTGTCAATTTCTAAAATCCATTCCTCTCCGTTCTTTTTCCGAATGACAACTTCTAAATATTCATCTTTTATAACAAAACGATAATCAAATATATCTTCTATCTCTTCGTTATTAATTGACAGCAATATGTCTCCCGGTTCTAACTCCAATTCTTCAGCTATCGAACCTAACTCTACAGTTTTTATGGTGTGTTCCTTCATTTTGTGTATTCCTATGGTTACCTTTCATTTTAGCATTTCACATTTATTATACTTCTCCTACCGACTATTACAAAATACTTTTGTCAAGCCATTTGCCATAGTTTTAAACTATGACAAATACAGCTTTTTTCCTATTAAATTTCTAAAATATAAAAAGCATACACTCTATGATTCAAAAGAAACTTCACTACAACAATCAAAATGCTTCCTAATCCCATACAGGACCTCCTTTCCGGGTATTTCCCCTACAAGTGACCAAACTTAGAGAAATGCCATCACTACTTGCTCCGATGCAGCCGCGCATAGAAAGGGTAAAAAAATACACCATCCCAAACTTTACTTTTATCGAAGTCTAAGCTTAAGATAGTGTAGTCCATACCCACTCTTGGTTTCATATTCAGTTTTGCCAGTGCCTTTCTCCACCGATTTTACCGTAACTGATTATAAAGTTCTGCTCTCATTTATGTATGCAACTGGTGCACGCGCTCAGGAAATATGTGATTTTACCGTGAATGGTCTCCATGTAAATGATATAAATGCATCTGTTACGCTAATCGGTAAAGGATCAAAGACCAGACAAGTTGGTATTTCGTTGGCATTGGCGGGAACAATTCAAAAATACATTAGGCACAGACACATTGAAGGATATCCTGAAAGACATGTTTTCTCCAGTCAAACACATGAACAGATGACCATCTCATGCGTTGAAGGCATATATAAAAAATATGTTACCATTGCAAAAGAAAAATACCCGGACATGTTCCTTAAAGACAGTTATCCTCCGCATTCCATGCGGCATAGTACAGCCTGCCATTTGTTAGAAGCCGGGGTGGATATTGTGACAATAAAAAATATATTGGGGCATGTATCGGTCCAGACCACTCAGATATATGCTGAAATGTCACAGGATTCGGTCGATAAGAAGCTGAAGGAATGGAATGATACCTGGTTTGGAAGTAAATACGAAATGAAAGAGTCTAAAAAAGATATACCTGATTTCTTGAAGCGGAAGTAAAATATTATTCGAGAAGAATTATTGAGAATGCTGGAAACAACCGTGCCAACGGGAATCTTCTCGAATAATAATTCTTCTCGGATAATCAGTATATCCGGTCACGATATAAATGTTGTCTGCAATGGAAATGTCACCAAGCACGAGTAGCACCTCCCATATACTGAATAGCACACTGGATCAGGTTTTGATCTGCGCCATTAAAAAGACGAAGTGTAACATTTCCGAACACCAATTCGGCAGCAACGGAAGGAGTAGATGCAACAGCTAGGGGGGGCGAGTTTTTTGCTCTATTATGGAACTAGACATATGTCTAGCCTTCCAAATGGAGTAAAACGCTTGCGTTTCCTACCAATCATTATAAGAAAAGCATTGGATGGATGGAATCCACCCCGAAATTAAGCGCTTACGATTTTACAGCAAAAAAGAGCATTGGAATCATTTTCCAACACTCTTGCTGTTCGTTTTATTTACTT